>Ga0105046_10000283_pt1 | contig 67453 bp, 53 predicted proteins | sample MAT03_FD_78385 | JGI IMG/M metagenome (GOLD analysis project Ga0105046, IMG submission 78385) | Freshwater microbial communities from Lake Fryxell liftoff mats and glacier meltwater in Antarctica - MAT-03 (megahit assembly) | ecosystem: Environmental > Aquatic > Freshwater > Ice > Liftoff...
AGAGCGCGTCGAAGATCGCGCTGAACTAGCGGACACGCTCATGCCCGCGCGCGCCATTGCACGATACCACGACATTCTGGCGCATGGCGATTCGGCCATCGCGTCGGCGGAGTTGCTGACCCAGCTCCTGCAGCGTGAAGGATTGTTCTTCGGTGACCGTCCGTTGTGTAGCGTGCTGCGACCGCGCATGCTCACAATCGACCAATATCGGCACATTTCGCGCGCGTCGTCGCTGGTCGGCAGCGCGTTCGAGTCGGTGCGACGCGCCGCCATGACTGACAGTGGGTTGCGTGCGCAATTCGGCTTGACGGCGTGGGAGGAGCAGCTCATTCACGCCGATCCTGGGTTCGCTGTCGCCAGCCCCACCTCGCGCCTCGACGCGTTCTACGCGGCGGGGGAGGGTGGCTTGAAGTTCACGGAGTACAACGCCGAGACGCCTGCGGGGGCGGCCTATAACGATGCGCTCTCGCGCGTGATGCTGGCGCTGCCCGTCATGCAGGAGTTTCTCCGCACACACGTCGCGCTGCCCCTGCCGGCGGCGCCGTCGGTAGTGAATGCGATGCTCGACGCCTATTACGCGTTCCGTGGCGTCCGCGAGCAGCCGTCGGTGGTGATCCTGGACTGGTCCGACGTCCCGACCCGAAGTGAGTTCGTCCTGTTTGAGCGCGAATTCGCCGCTCGCGGTATTCCTGCATTTATTGGCGACCCGCGCGACGCGACGTACACCAACGGCACGCTGACCGTTGGTGGCACGCCGGTAACGCTGATCTACAAGCGGGTGCTGATCGACGAATTGGTGACGCGCGAAGGGCTGGATTCTCCAGTGGTGCGCGCGGTGCGGGACGGGGCGGTGTGCATGGTCAATCCGTTCCGCTGCAAGCTGCTGCACAAGAAGGCCTCCTTGGCAGTGGTCAGCGACGAACGACACGCTGTGCTGCTCACGGACGAGCAGCGGGTGGCGGTGGCCGCGCATGTGCCGTGGACGCGGCTGGTCGAGGAGCGCACGACGACCTATGGCGACACGACGGTCGACTTGCTGCCCTTCATCGCTGGTCGGCGCGAAACGATGGTGCTCAAGCCCAACGACGAGTACGGCGGCAAGGGCATCGTTTTGGGATGGACGGTCGATGATACCACCTGGCAGTCGGCCGTTCGAGCGGCGCTGGGTGAACCGTTTATTGTGCAGGAGCGTGTGGAGGTGCCGAGCGAGCCGTGGCCCGCGTGGGAAGACGACGCGCTGCACATCGGCGAGCGCATGCTGGACACGGCGCCGTTTCTGGTCAACGGCACGGTCATGACGGGCTGCCTGACGCGAATCGCGACTGATCCGTTACTGAACGTGACGGCCGGTGGTGGCTCAAACGTGCCTACTTTTCTTGTTGAGGAGCGGTGATGTCTTTGTTCGCGCGCCCGGTGATCGGGCTCACTACGCAAACGCTGCATTCGATTGATGGTATCCCTACCGGGCTGCCGTCGTCGTGGGTCATGAATCAGCGCTATTTTCTGGCGGCAACCATGTTTGGCGCGGTGCCGTGGATGATTCCATTGCTCGACGACGACCTCGAGACCCTGCGTGAGATTTATGAGCGGCTTGACGGTATCCTGATTCCGGGCGGCGTCGATATGAATCCGGCCGAATACGGTGAAGCCGTGCGCCCGGAGTGCGGTAACCTGGATCCGGCGCGCGATCGTGTGGAGCTCCAGTTGACGAAGTGGGCCATGGAAGACGGCAAGCCGGTGTTCGGCCTGTGTCGCGGCTTGCAGGTGATCAACGTCGCGTCTGGCGGCACGCTGTGGCAGGATCTGGCGTCGCAAAATGGCGCGTTTCACAAGCATGACTATTTTCCGACGGCCGGCTTTGCGCGCGACCACCTTGCACACGACGTGAACGTAGTGGCCGGTACGAGGTTGGCCTCGCTACTGGAATTATCGCGTGTGCCCGTGAACAGCATGCACCACCAAGGCATTAAACAGCTGGCGCCCACGCTGGTCGCGTCGGCCATCGCGCCGGACGGGTTGATCGAAGCCGCCGAGGGTACGGGTGAGGCATTCCTGATCGGCGTTCAATGGCACCCCGAGGTGTTTGAGATGGCCGACCCGCATATGCGACACCTGTTCGGCGGCTTTATGAAGGCGTCGCGCGCGTGGGCCGCGCAACGCGAACAGCACCGCTCGACACGCGCCGTGGAGGGCGCCGGGCACGGACACTCCGTCCGCACGGTCTAAGGATTTCGAGGAATATGGAATGAAGGCACCCAGCCTCACGGTAGGCATCGAAGAAGAGTATCAGATCATTGACCCCGTCACGCGTGACCTGACGCCGGGGTTCGATGCACTTATGTCGAGCGACTTTGCCGTGCTGGCCGAGGCCAAAGCGGAGCTGCATCAGTGCCAGGTCGAAATTGGCACGAAGGTCTGCGGATCCATCGCCGAGTTGCGAACCGAACTTACGAAGCTCCGCGGGCTGGTCATCAAGGCGGCAGCGCAACATGGGCTGACGATCGCCTCGGCGGGCACGCATCCGTTCTCCAATTGGATGAATCAGGAGATGACACCCAAGGAACGGTACTTGGGCGTAAAAGCGGAATTGCAGGATCTGGCACATCGCCTGTTGATCTTCGGGACGCATGTCCACGTTGGGATCGAGGATAAGGAATTTCGCATCGACTGCCTGAATGCGGCGCGCTACATCTTGCCGCACATTCTCTGCTTGTCGACCAGTTCGCCGTTCTGGTTTGGTCGCAACACGGGATTGCATTCGTATCGGAGTATTGTGTTCAAAAACTTCCCACGCACCGGCGTGCCGCGCATCCTGCAGGGGTGGAGCGACTATGAGGATCTGATCGATACCCTCGTGAAGACCAAGAGCATCCCGGACGGCTCCAAGATCTGGTGGGATGTGCGTCCGCACCATGTGTATCCCACGCTCGAGTTTCGCATTTGCGACGTCAACACGCGCGTCGACGAGGCCATCTGCGTCGCGGCGCTGCTGCAAGCGGTCGTTGCCAAAATGTGGAAGCTGCGTCGCGACAACATGACATTTCGTGTGTACGCGCAAGATCTCATCGAAGAGAATAAGTGGCGCGCGGTGCGCTGGGGACTGAGCGGCAAGCTGATCGACTTTGGCAAGAAGGTAGAGTCGCCGGCCCCGGTGCTGATTCGTGAACTCATCGAGTGGTTTCTGGATGATGTGCTCGACGAACTTGGCACCCGCAAAGAAGTGGAGTACGCCTTCAAGATCCTCGAGAACGGCTCGAGCGCGCAGCGGCAGTTGGCGACCTATGCGCAAACCGGTGATCTGCGCGCGGTGGTCGATCAACTCATTCGTGAGACGGCCGAAGGCGTCTGCGAGCCAACGCTTGGCCCACCGCTCGCGACGCTGGATCGGATCGACGCAACACAGCCCGCGCCCATGACGCCCACGCACTCTCCATCCGTTCCGAGTACGTCGGCGCACGCGCCGGTTCGCGGCCAGTCGGTGCCGTAGTTCGCGCTGTCGACGCGTTTTTTGGGGTTCGAACATATTGGCGGAGGCAGCGGACGCATGGGACACGCAAAGCACGCCAGCCACGTTGCCTGCGCCGGCAACCGCGTTGTGGAGCAGGAGGGACGCCGATCACGTCGTACAGCACGGTGGATGACAACGCCCTTCCTGCCTCGGCCGCGCAGGCCAGAGTGCGTGTGGTGCATCTGAGTCCGACGGCGGGTCCGGTCGACGTATTCGTAACGGCTGCAGGCGCTGATCTCTCAGTGGCCACGCCGACGCTCAGTAACGTGGCGTTTTCGAGTGCCTCCGCATATCTCAGCGTAGCGGCGGGGGCATATCAGGTGCGTGCGGTGCCCGCCGGAACACTGGCGGCCAATCGTGCAGCGGCCGTCGCGATCACGGCACACGTGACGCTCGTCGGGAACACGGTTCGCACAATCGTTGCTGCTGACAACAATGTTGGTGGCGCGCCGCTCCGCGCGTTTGTGTTAGCTGATCGATAGTTCGGCAATCGTGTGGTGCACGCAGCCCGGGTTCGGATCTCCTCCGAATCCGGGCTGCGGTGCGTTCCGGACCGGCGTTATCGCGCTTCGCCCCTTGGCATAAATACGGATCGTTTCGCGTCGGTGCATCGGCTAGGCTCCCATGGTCACCGCGAGTCACGTCACTTTTCGGACGTGTCTTGCTTTCATGGTCCGTCCAATCGAGCGAGTCGAGATGAGCAGTCTTGTGCAGTGGTCCGTGGGTCGCGCCGCCGCAGTCACGTATACCCTGGTGTCGTTGTTGGGAATAGCCGCCTGCGCCGAGTCGGAAGCTGATCCGGTCGGACCTGGTGGCGGCGTTCCCGAACCCGCGATCAATCAGATCGTCACCTTTGGTCCGCTGAATGCGAGCAGTACGGATACCTTGGTGCGCTTCAGTCTTGCGACCGGCGGTTTGGTTGCGTCTACCGCCAGTTGGGACCTTGCCTTTCGTCGCTATGAACTGCGGCTGAACAGTCCGGCGATCGCCGGTTCGGCCAGCAGGAACGTGCTCGGATACGCACTGGGCAACAGCATTGCGACGACCGATGCGCAGGTGCTGGCCTTCACCGCGGCCGGCACGTTCGGCGGCTTCGACCTGCTCCGCGACGCGGCGGTGCCGAGCGACAGTCTCTTTCTGTCCGATCGGCTCACTGAAAATCGACAAGGGTACCTCAACCTCGGTGGTGTGCCGACCGCGAACCCGGCAAGCTACTGGAAAGTGCGAATGTCGAACGGCGCCTTTGCCGTGCTCCGCGCCACGGCCATCGCGTTTACCCCGCAATTTCAGGTCGCGTCGCTGACCCTTGAGTCGCGGTTGCAGAGTGGAAGCGCGCTGGGTGCGCCACAAACGCTGGTCATTGCGCCAGCCGGGCAGATCACGTCGATACACCTTGCCACGAATACCGTTGTGTCGTCGCCGACGGGGTGCAACTGGGACCTGCAATTCAATCCGTCAGCGAGCCAACTGTCGCTCACGGTCAATGCGGCGTGCAACGCGGGCACGTATCCTGGCGCGGCGTCGCCCTCGTTTGCGAACGTAGTGGCGGCCGGTGATGCGCCGCAGTACGCCCCGGTTCTGGCGCAATTGGTCGGGCCGATCCCGAACTCGGTGACCGACAAGGCCGCGCCCTTTCGTTACAACCTGACCGGCACCGGCCGTCTGCATCCCTCGTTCAATACGTATCTCGTGAGGTCCGGGACCAAGACCTACAAGCTGCAGGTGATCGACTACTACAGCAACACAGGTGTCGCGGGCTTCCCAACCATTCGCTACGCGCGGATCCGATGAGCGGTGCGCGCTGATGGCCATGCGCGGGTTCACGCGTGGCTTCATCCTCAGCCGCACAGATCGCTGCACACACCGCGTCATGCGCCGCATGGTCGTGGCCATGCTTCCGCTGTTGGCGCTCGTGAGTGCCACAGGTACGGCGATCGCGCAAGACGGCGGGCAGGCACGTACGGTGGTGGGCGTAGACGGCCGCGTGATTGCGCGGAACGATGGTCTTGGCATTGCAGCCGCGCAGATCATTCGCGTACGCGACGGGCTTCGCGTGCGCAGCGATGAGCAGGGCAGTTTTCGCATCGGGGCCAGCATTGGTGACACGCTCGCGGTGCGTGCACTTGGGTTTCGGGAAGTGCGGCTGGCGGTGACGCGGTCCTCGCTCACGGTGGCGATGGTGGCGTTGCCAACCGTGCTCCCCGTGTTCACGACCACGGCGGGACAGCGTCAGATACGGGCCAGTGAATCACCACGTTCGGTCACCGTACTCACGGCGCAAGATATTGATGCGGTCAGTGCCGTGTCGGCCAACCAGATCTTGCGGCAGCTGCCGGGACTGCAGGAATTGCCATCGCCGCCCTCGAAGACGTCGATTTCCATCAGAGGCTTTGACGACGCGCGCGTGCTGGTGCTCGTTGACGGTGAGCCCGTGGCGGGTTCGCTCATTGAGAGCCGGGACATTGGCCGCTTGTCTACGCTCGCCACGGAACGCATCGAGGTCACGAAAGGCCCTTCGAGCGTTGAGTTCGGCAGTGATGCACTCGGTGGGGTCATCAACCTGGTACAAGCGGCTCCAACGCAGCGTTTGACTGTCGACGCGACGCTGCGCGCGGCGGAACTTGGACGTCAGGAAGCGAGCGTTGGGGCGAGCCAGCAACGCGGCGCGTTCGGCTATCGGGTCACCGGTGGATGGCGTCAATCGGATCGAGTCACCGGCTACGACGCTGTCGGCTCGACGTTCAATCGACTCTACGATGTGCGCGGTGATTTTCGCTACGCGCTCGGCCGTCGCTGGAACGTGCGGCTCGACGTGCTCGGTTCACAGGAACGTCAACGCTTCCCGGTGGATGCGCAATTCAACGGATTCATCGACAATCGTGGCGGGCAAGGCTTTGTGGAAGCGGCGGGTCCACTGCGTGGCGGCAGCCTGCGCGCGCGCACATTCCTGCAGCGTTTCGCCTACGAATACCGACAGTCGCGTCAACTATTGCCCATTCGTGGTTCTGCAGACTCGCTTCGACAGCAAGAGCGACAGGCGCGCACGTTGCTTTCCTACACTCGTGCATTCGGCGCACACACGTTTGATGTTGGCCTTCAACACTCGGCGCGCGTGCTGGTGGCGCCAAGGAAGGTCGATGGTGATAGCGCACGCGACGTGCTCCGCGAAGTGTTCGCCCGCGACCAGTGGACGTTGGGCGCGTTCTCGCTGACGGCGGGGGCGCGGCACACCAGCAGCACGTTATGGGGGAGCTCGACCAACCCATCGGTTGGTGGCGCGTGGCAGGTTGTCCCGGCGATACGCGTGCGGGCCAACGTCGCGCGCGGATTCCGTGCACCGGGCTTCAAGGAAATCCGCTATACGTTTTTCAATCCGGCGGGTGGCTACACGCTGGTTGGGAACGCGGACTTGCAACCAGAAACGTCGTGGAGTGGAACGGCCGGTGGAAGCTGGGCACCATCGTCTGCCGTCACGATCGATGTTGAGGGCTATCGCAACGATGTTGACGGGTTGATTGACTGGCGGTATCTGGGTAACAACGCGGCGGGGTTTCAGGAGTATGCGAACGTCAACGTGGCCCGCGCGCGCACACAAGGCGTAGAATCCAACGTGCGAGCGAACTGGCGCGCGACGACGCTGTCACTTGGTTATGATTTCCTGCACGCTCGTGATTTGGGGACGGGACTGCCACTGAGCAGACGTGCCACACACACGGTGCGCGTCACGGCGGCGCGGACATGGCCGATGCGTCGTGGGCTCACCACTGATCTTTCGGCGCGCTACACCGGGAACGCCGCGCTGATCGGTATCCCCAGTGGCGCGCCGATCAGCGGGCCGTTCTCGACGGAGTCAGGGATCATCGGTCGACAAGGGGCGCTCCTTTCGCTCGACGGCCAGCTGCGCATGAGCATCACGGCGATTGCGGAGATCTCGATGGGTGTGAGCAATGCGCTGAACCAGCAGCCGACGCTGTGGACCCCGGCGTTTGCGCGACAGGTATACGTGGGCATGCGAGTGCGCTGGACCGACTAACCTGCAACCCCTGCGCCTCTGCGCCTCCAACAGTCACCGTTTGGAATCACAGCGGCGTAGCGGGCTCAAAGAAACTGCGGCGCGTCGTCCCGGAGTGCTACGCCAGCAGTGCGCTGTCCTCGTTCACCGTCTCACGCAAAATCGCGTAGGCGACGGACTCCGGGAGATCACGTAGCGCAAAGTCGCGCACCCGTTCGTCAAAATCTGATGCCTCACGAAGCGTCACTGTCAGTGCCGGTCCCGAGCCGCTCGTTGTCCCCAGGAAGACGTCCTGCGCTCCGGTGCGACGATGGCGCAGCAGCACCCGATGGGCCAGAGCAGGCGGGACGGCGGTGACCACCTCGATGTCATAGGCACCGATGCGCGTCTCAGCGAGTTGCGACGCCGCCAAGGCCATGGCACCGGCGGCTGCCCGCCAAAGGCTGTCGGCCGGAAGCGATGTATCGCGCAGAAAGTATTCAGTCGCGGCAGGAGTGTGCGGTGCCCGAGCCGTTGCGAGCGACGCAACAAAGGCCGGCTCGAGTTGCGCCGCGTTTCCGGAGAGCTCCAGGACACGAGCGGCGTAGCGCAGCACCTGTCGCGTTTCGATGCGCTCGACATCATCGAAGAACCAGGCACAAGATGTGAACATGCGCAGCGTCGCACGCTGCATTTCCAGCAGGACTCGCCCCTCTGCGATGCGGCGATCGACGGCTTGCCGGGTGCTTACGCTGCCATCGCCCTCATCTCTCCGCACTCGTGCCGACACAAAATGTGCAAGTGGTTCACCGTCGCTGGCCACCACTGCCCCGTAGGCGTCACGCACCGTCCATGGATCTTCGGCGAACACGGTCAGGGCATCGCGTGCAAACTGCTCGTAGCTCCGCTCCGCCAGCTGCTCCAATGCCTCACGGAGTGGTCCACGCCAGTGCTGTGCCGGCGGGCGCTGATGATCCAACCGACAGCCGCAGTTGCTCCGCCAGCGCTCGACACCATGCGCACAACTCCAAGCCGACGGCGAGACCAGGCGCGCGCTGAGCGTGGCTGGGTAACGCGCCGTGATGGCCGCCGCATTCGTCAATTGGGCATCCTTCCGTGCTGCGATGGCGGACATGGCCAAGGCCAGCGTGCGATCGCCATTGCGATGGTGGTGCCCGAAGGTTTCGCCATCGGTGGCAAGCGTGGTGCACCGCGGCTGCCCGTCGGGAATCGAGGGCGCCAATCGCCTGGCCAGAGCCGTCGGATCGCGTAGCAGCCCGCCAAACGCCACCTCACCAGCGAGTGCACCGTCGTACGGCAGGATCGTCAACGATCGACCCGACGCGCCATGCCAGCGCACAGGCAATCCGTGCGTTTCGGCGCCGGTCTGTACCTGATACGGTGCCAGAATCGTGAAGCGAATTCCCTCGGCCGCCAGCAGATCCAGAGTGTCGTCATCGGCCGCACATTCAGGCAACCACATGCCTTCGGGTGCACGACCAAAGCGCTTCTCGAAATCCGCAATGCCCCAGCGCACCTCAGTGCGGCGCTCGCGCGGTGAGGCCAGCGGGAGAATCACATGATGATACGGCGCGGCGATGGCGTTGCCATGCCCCCACCGACGCACACTGGCGGCATCCCCTTCCATCATCGCGCGCAGCGTCAGTGGCGCTTCTGCCTCCAGCCATTCGCAGAGCGTCGCGCCCACATCGAACGTACACCAGGCGTACAGATTGATCAGACGCGCCAGACCGGCGCGTGCGTCTGGATCCTGCGTGCGCGCAGGGTCGCGCTCGCGCGCTTCACACGCGCCGAGCCGCTCGTAGCACTCTCGATTGATGCGCGCGTTCCAGTCATGTTCTGGCGCGGCAGATGCTTCCGCTTCGACGACCTCAAGCCAAGGATCTTCGCGTGGCGGCTGGTAGCAATGGGCATGGACGACGACGTGATGCATAAGGACGCGATAGTGGTGAATGGTAAGTGCACCGCACGGCGCCGTCTGCCGCGCGCGTCATGCACGCTGCGACGCGACGACCCTCCAGCTACGAGCGTTGGTTGGCCATGTCCCGGGCCCGACGGTACACGTCTGCGTATCGGGTCGCCGCTTGTGCCCAGCCAAAATCGCGGCCCATCGCCACACGCATGCGCGGCTCCCACGCCTCTCGATCAGCGAAGCGTGTCAGGGCACGGGAGATCGCCCAGTCGAGTGCACCGGTGTTGTATCCATCGAAAAGAAACCCGGTGACATCATCGTCGACCGTATCGGCGATGCCACCCACGCGACGCCCAACTGGCAGCGCGCCGTATCGCTGCGCGCGCATCTGCGTCAGGCCGCACGGTTCATACTGGGACGGCATGAGAAACATGTCGGCACCAGCCATCAAGCGGTGCTCCAATCGATCGGTAAAGTCCAGTTGCACGCCCACGTGCTGCGGGCGGAGCGACGCCAAGCGCCGCAAGGCGTCTTCGTAGCGTTTCTCTCCGGCACCAAGGAACACAAATTGTGCGTCGAGATTGCGCACGAGTGGCGAATTGAGAAGCACATCGAGTCCCTTCTGGGTGACCATCCGGCCCGTCATCCCGAAGAGTGGCGTTCGCCGACGCTGTGGCAGTCCGAACGATCGCTGCAGCGCCGACTTGCACTTCGCCTTGTTGGATGGATCTGCTTGCGAGTAGTTGGCAGTGATCTGATCGTCGCGTGCAGGATCCCAGACGTCAAGATCAATCCCGTTCACGATACCCGTGAAGCGATCACCCAACCATTGAAAGACGTCCTGCAGTCCGAAGCCACCGCCAGGCGTTCGCAGTTCGACGGCGTGATTGGGACTCACCGTGACCACCATGTCGGCGAACGTCAGCCCGCACTTGAGCAGATTGAGTTTGCCGTACCACTCGGCATGTCGAAAGGTAAAGAGCTCCGGCGGAATGCCGCAGTCGTTCAGCATGCTGGGCGGATAGTGCCCTTGGTAGCCCGCGTTGTGGACGGACAACACCGACGGCGTATTGCGATAGCGCTCCCGCAGCCCCGCATGAGATCGCATGTACAGCAATGCGAGCGACGTATGCCAGTCGTGCGCATGCACCAGCACGGGCCCCGCAATCAATCGTGGAATCGCGTCGAGCGCGGCTCGCGAAAACAGCGCAAATCGCCGAGCGTTGTCTCGGTAGTCACTGCCACCTTCACCGTACAGGCCAGCGCGATTGAAGTACTCGGGGATGTCCACGAAGACCACCTTCGGTCCCGCGGGCGGGTGCACCTCGCGAAAGAAACGCACCTCCTCACCGCGAAAGCCAAGATCGATGCGCAGTGGTCGACCGAGCGGCGCCAGATCGGGTGCGAAGTCGCGCACGGTACGGTACAACGGGACGAAGACCACGACCGTCGACCCCATGCGTGCCTGATAGTTGGCCAGGCCCATCACGGCTTCCGCCAACCCCCCACTCCGCGCAAACGGAGAATACTCCGACGTCAAGTGGACGATCGTCGGCGCATCGCTGGCCTGTGGCAGCACGATCGGCGAGCCGAAACCTGGCGTCGGTAGCGCGAAAGCAGTCATGAATGCATGGCGGTCGCCGACGTATCTATCACGCCGTTGGGGGATCGTCTGGCAGCACGTCGCCAAGCACACTGGGCGCATAGTACGACCGCGCATACTGCTCCACCATGCGTCGAGCCGTAAACTGCTGGCCCGCAACGCGCATCGCGTGTTTCATCGTCTGGAGCCAGCGACGGGGCAGGTCGGTGGCATCGCGTTCGTAGAAGCTTGGCACGATATCCTGTTCGAGCAGTGTGTACAGTCGATCCACCGTCCCTTGAGCATCATCGCTGTCGACGTCGGCCGGGATGGCCCAACCGTTGTTGCCCTCATACCCCTCTTCCCACCAACCGTCGATGGTCGAGAGCTGCGGGACGCCATTGAGCGCCGCCTTCATACCGCTCGTGCCGGAGGCTTCCATGGGCACGCGCGGGAGATTCATCCATACATCGACACCCTGCACGAGCAAGTGGGCGAGATGCATGCCGTAGTCTTCGACGAACGCGATGCGTCCTTCGAACTGCGGGTCGCGGGTGAACTGATACACATTCTGCAGAATCTGTTTGCCTGGGTTGTCGGCGGGATGCGCCTTGCCGGCGAACACGATCTGCACCGGACGTGACGTGTTGGTCACGAGTTTGCGCAGCCGCTCGACGTCGCGGAAGATCAGGTCGGCGCGTTTATACGTCGCAAATCGACGGGCAAAGCCAATCGTGAGTGCGTGCGGATCCAGCAGCGTGCCGGCACCGACCAACTGCACTGTCTCGAGCGTGCGTTGACCAAAGGCGCGACGCGCTTCTTCGCGCACCAGTCGCATCAGCACGTGCTTGAGGCGCAGATGCGTGCCCCAGAGTTGTTCATCGTCGATCTGCAGGACCTGCTCCCAGAGCGCCGGATCGTTGGCATGGCCCCACTGAGGCCCAAGCTGCCGGTCAAGCAGCTGCATGACGGGGTTGGCCATCCAGGTGGCCAGATGTACGCCGTTCGTCACGTGCCCAACAGGAATGCTGTCCGCTTCGCGTCCTGGCCAAAGTGGCTTGCAGAGCTCGCGCGTCACAATGCCGTGACGACGTGCCACCCCGTTCACACGACGCGACAGACGAATCGATGCCGCCGTCATGTGATACATGCCCGTTCCGGCCTCCGGATGGTACCCCACGCGCAGGAACGATTGCGCGTCGATGCCCATCTCGTTCCACATGCCGTCTTTGGCGCCTCCCGCACAGTCGTGTACATCTTTCACTGCGAACTGGTCGTGACCCGCGGGGACCGGCGTATGCGTCGTGAACACGCTGCACGCGCGCACTGTCTTCACCGCCTCCTCGTACACAGCGCCCGCAGCGCACTGTTCGCGCACGCGTTCGACCATCATGAACGCTGCATGCCCTTCGTTCGCGTGCCATGCTTCGGGTTGGATACCCAAGGCACGCAGCGCGCGAACGCCGCCAACGCCAAGCAGCCATTCCTGGCGTAGGCGCATCGCGGGACCACCCGAGTACAGCCGCGATAACAAGGGTCGGTCGTCCGGATGGTTCTCCTCGAGATCCGAATCCAGCAGGTAGACGGGCACACGCCCCACGAGCATACGCCACACGCGAATGTGCACGTCACGGCCGAACGTCTGCACGGTCACCAGATGCTTCGCGCCGTCGTGCCCGGGCATCGCCTCCAACGGGACTTGATCGAAGGTGATGGAGTCCTGCGAATCCTCCTGCCAGCCGTCGGTGCGGATTCGCTGATCGAAGTATCCATGCCGGTAGAGAATGCCCACCGCGACAATGGGCACGCCAAGATCAGATGCCGTCTTGAGGTGATCGCCGGCCAACACGCCCAATCCACCGGAGTAGATCGGCACCGAATTGTGGACACCGAACTCCGCACAAAAGTAGGCAATCGGGTGTCCGCGCAACTCCGGGAACGTGCGTGCATACCACGTCATTTCGTCCGTGGCAGTTTCCGCTCTGAGCCACGCCACCACGCGATCATATCGCGCACAAAACCCTGCATCCTCGGCCAGCGCCGCCAGCCGCGATGGCGCGACTTGCTGCAGCAGGATGAGCGGATTATGGCGCAGTCGATTCCACAACGGTTCGTCGATCTCCCGGAACAGCGCGCGCGCGTCGCGATTCCAGCTCCACGCCAAATTGTTGGCGATGAAACTGAGACCGTCGATGCGGGTGGGGAGCGCGGGGATGCCTTCGGCGAGGGGCGCCGGTAACGCGTCGGAAGCAGGTGGCGCCAGAGGCGCGAGGACTGTAGCGGTCATGATTTATGGTGCAGGAAAGCGTGGTGCCACGAGTCAGCAGCCACAAGCAGAATCGAACGAAACCTATTGAGGTGCACACAGGTGTGGACAGGCCGACGCAGCAGGACTAACCTGCGGTGGTCGCCTCCGAGAGTAAGACGGCTGGCCCCCCCAAAGGGTACCGGAAGCGGCGATGCACTCCACGTGCGGTTCAACGTCGGTGACCCTCTGCCGAACTCGTTTCACCTTTTGACCAGAAGGCATGGCTCCGCGCGTCCAGAGCATCGAAATCTTCAAATTCGGCGGCGCCTCGCTCGCCGACACGGCCGCAATGTCTCAGGCGCTGGATATCATCGCCCTGCCGCGAAAGACCCAACTGGTCGCGGTTGTCAGTGCCATCGCCGGCGTCACCGACGCCCTGCTGGCGCTCTCACTGACGGCCAAACAGGGGGATGTGCATGCGGTCGACGGCGATCTGGCGTTATTGCACCGTCGCCATCGCGAGATCGTCACCTCGATTGTCAACCGGCTTCGTGTCCGGAAGACCGTGCTGCAATCGGTTGCAGCGGATTTCGAGGAGCTGCGCACGCTCCTGCACGGCGTCGCGAGTCTCAAGGAACTCACACTGCGTACGCGTGACTTCATTGTGGCCCGCGGCGAACAGCTGTCCGCCAGACTGGTCGTCGCTGGACTGATGTCCCGAGGTATCGAGGCCGAGTACGTGGAGGCCTCGGAGCTGATTCACACGGACGGCGTGTTTGGTGGTGCGTTCCCGGTACTGCCTGCCACCGACCGAGCGATTCGCAATCGTTTGCGTCCGCTGCTTCGCAAGCGGCGCGTGGCGGTTGTCCCGGGCTTCGTAGGCGGCGCGCCCGACGGCGCCGTTGTTACCCTGGGCCGCGGTGGCAGCGATCTGACGGCAACGGTCCTCGGCCGCGCGCTACGAGCCGTGCGGATTACGCTCTGGAAAGATGTGCCAGGGTTGATGACGACCGATCCGCGGGTGGTGCCCAATGCGAGAATCGTCCCGCAGCTGAATCTGCGAGAGGCCGCCGAGCTGGCGTACTACGGCGCCAAGGTGCTCCATCCGCGCGCCCTGATTCCGCTTACGCGCGTCGCCGTGCCCGTTTTCGTTCGCCCCTTCGCCGATCCCACGGCCCCTGGCACAGAAATCTCCACACGACGCACGCTGCGACGGTATCCGGTCAAGGCGCTTTCCTTGATTCGTGAGCAAGCGCTCGTCACCGTCGCCGGAAATGGGATGCTCGGCGTTCCCGGCATCGCGGCACGCACGTTCGCGGCGCTGCACCATGCGGGCATCTCCGTTGCCCTGATCTCGCAGGCCTCGTCGGAGCATTCGATCTGCCTCAGCGTTCCTGCCGCACGCGCTGATGACGCGAAGCGCGCCCTCGATCAGGCGTTTGCGACCGAGCTGACACGTCGTGAGCTGGAGGGCATCAGCGTGACGCGCGATGTCGCGATGCTCGCCGTCGTCGGACTTGGAATGGCCGGTGTTCCAGGGATCGCGGCTCGGCTCTTCCGCGCGCTGTCGGTGGCCAACGTGAACATCGTCGCCATCGCTCAAGGCTCATCAGAGCTCAACATCTCGGTGGTCGTCAACGAATCGAGTGCCGTGGCTGCCGCGCGCGCAGCGCACGATGCGTTTCAGTTGGACAAGATCGGCGGTGGCGGTATGCGCGACGAACAGCGGGTGGACGTCGTGTTGTTGGGCGTCGGCCAGATCGGCCGTGAGTTCATGCGCATGGTGCCGCGAGCCCGCGTCCGCGTAAAGCCGACGGTGGTTGCGCTCATCGACCGCAGCGGATTCATCTTCAACGCCGATGGGATCACGGCGCGACAGCTGTCCGCGTATGCGGATGCAAAAGCTGCCGGACGCTCGCTGTCGTCGTTCGACGAAGCCATCGCCGCGACGGCCCCTGAGGCCGTGGCGTGGATTGCGCGGCACGCGTTGGCGCGCCCCGTGCTCATCGACCTCACCGCCGACGAAACAATTCCCACGCTTCGTGCGGCGCTGACCGCGGGGATGGATATCGTGCTGGCGAACAAGCGGCCCCTGTCAGCACCGCTGGCACAGGTCGCGTCGTTGCGCGCGCTCGCGACGACGCACAACAAGCGCATCCTCCACGAGACGACTGTCGGCGCCGGACTTCCCGTTATGGATTCCTACGCCAAGCTGGTGCAGACGGGCGACCGCGTACTCAAAATCGAGGGGTGCACCTCGGGAACACTCGGCTTCTTGCTCACGGAGATCGGCAAAGGGCGCCCCTTCAGCGCCGCGCTCGTCGATGCGATGTCGCGCGGCTTTACCGAACCGGATCCGCGCGATGATCTCTCCGGGATGGACGTCGCACGAAAGGCACTGATTCTGGCCCGCATGATGGGCTTCACCGGTGAACTCTCCGACGTGCGCGTCGAATCGCTGGTTCCGCGCACCATGCAGTCGCTGCCGCGCGTGACGTTCTTGTCACGACTTGCCACGCAAGATGCCGCGTGGGCCGACCGACAGGCGCTGGCCGATCAGCAAGGGCGTGCACTGCGGTATGTGCTCGAGGCGACGGCACGCCGAGTCACTGTGGGGCTTCGCGCCGTGCCGCTGTCTCATCCGTTGGCCGGACTGCGCGGCACGGACAACCAGATTGTCTTTACGACCGACCGCTATCGCGAGCATCCGCTGGTCATCACCGGGCCCGGCGCTGGTCCGGCCGTCACGGCCGCCGGTGTCTTGAACGACCTGCTTCAACTGGCAGCCACATGACCCCGACCACCAACCGATCGGTCTTTCTCGACCACGGCGAAGCAAGCCATCAACGATGTGCCGCGTGTGGGACCACGGTGCCGGAGCTTGATCCCGCGCCGGACTGTACGTCATGTGGTGGACTGCGTGAGATCGTGCACGGACCGCCTGTCGACGCGTTCGGCGTGCCGCTTCGCGGAGCCGCGTTACGCGCCAGTTTCGCGGAGCACTGCTGTGCGCGGCCACTGGGTTCGCCTTCTGGTGTCTGGCGCTTTGGTTCGCTGGTCATGCCGAGCGCCGGGAACGCGATCGTCAGTCATCCGGAGGGCAACACGCCGCTGCTGCATCGATCGGCCATTGATCGGTTTGTTGGCATGGAGGGGCTGCGCATCAAACACGAAGGCCACAATCCGACCGGTTCGTTCAAGGACCGTGGGATGACGGTGGGTGTCACGCAAGCTGTGCGCATTGGTGCGTCGGCCGTGGCCTGTGCGTCCACGGGGAATACGTCGGCGGCACTGGCCTCGTACGCAGCGCAGGCGGGCATTCCCGGACTCGTCTTCGTGCCCGCGGGAAAGATCGCCCTCGGTAAAATGGCGCAGACGCTGGGCTACGGCGCGCGCACGTTGCTCGTGCGCGGAGATTTTGATGTGTGTTTGCGGCTGGTGCAAGAGGCGTCGCGCGAGTTGGGCATTTACTTGCTCAACTCGATCAATCCCTGGCGGATCGAAGGGCAAAAGACCATCGTCTTTGAACTGCTCCAGCAACTGGGATGGGACGTTCCTGATTTCCTCGTGTTGCCGGCCGGCAACCTTGGCAACACGGCCGCGTTCGGAAAGGCACTCCGCGAAGCGCACGCGCTGGGTTTGATTGCGCGCGTCCCGCGGCTCGTGTCGGTGCAGGCGGCGGGTGCCGCGCCGTTCGCGCGAAGTTTTGGCGAGCAATTCGCCACGCGGTACCGGGTCGAGGCGGAGACCATCGCGACCGCCATTCGGATCGGCGATCCCGCGTCATGGGATCGTGCCGTGCGTGCGATTCAGGAGACCAACGGACTGGTGCTTGCGTGCAGCGACGAAGAGATTATCGCTGCCAAGTGTGCGATCGACGCGGCGGGCGTGGGCTGCGAGCCCGCGAGCGCCGCCAGCGTGGCAGGGGTGCGCACGTTGGTGGCCGACGGCACTATTCGCGCGGGCGACCGCGTCGTGGCAGTATTAACAGGACACATCCTCAAGGATCCCGGAATGCTCGTGGATTTGCATCAGCGCAGTGACTTCGCACACGCCAACCCGCCCATCGAAATTGAGGCGGATATTGGCGCGGTAGACCGCATCATGCGACTTGGGAGGGCACACTAGTGTCGCCGTCTGCACGACGCACGCTGATCACCGGCGCCTCGCGCCCGCTCGGGGTCGCGCTGGTACGCAAGAGCTGCGAACGCGGAGACCGAGTCTACGCGGCGGCGAGAAATCCTGCGCGTGTGCCGGTGCTCGCCGATTTGCGCGCCGAGTTTCCAGGGCTCGAGTTGATTGCGCTTGATCCGGCGGATGCGTCATCTGTTGCTGATGCCATTCCGGTCATCGAAGGGCTGACCAGTTCTCTCGACCTGTTGATCATTGCGCCAGCGGAGCCAAGCGCGAACGAAAAGCTCAGCGATGGCACGCGCGATCAGCAGCTGGCCACGTTGTCCGGCACGGGACTGGTCGAGCACTATCGACGGCATGCGGTGGCCCCGGTATTACTCGTGCGCACGCTCCTTCCGCTGCTCGCTGCGGGCGACGGTGCGCGCGTGCTTATGGTGACGTCGTGGCTGGGGTCGCTGGCGGGGAAGACGCAAGGCGGTGACTACGCGACGTGCGCGAGCGCGACAGGGCTCCATATGCTGACGCGCACGCTCGCCTATGATCTTGCCGACCAGGAGATCATCGTGTGCCTCGGCAACGCCGGGAACTATGCGACGGCGCCTGACAGTCCGTCGTTTCTCGTGCCGATCGAAGAGTCTGCGGCCGGCCTACTCAGTGTCACTGAACGGTTGCCGGTGGAGAAGAGCGGCGCGCTCCTTGATTGGACGGGTGCCGAACGTCCATGGTAGCTCGCAGGGCCGCATGGCTGCTGTCGCGCGCAGCGGTGCTCGCGGTGCTGGGAACCGCGTGCGCGAAGCGGCGCGTGGTCGATGAACTTCCGGCTCCGGTTGCCGGGCCGGTCGTCGTGTCGGCTCCAGTGACATCACCAACGACATCACCCACGACATCGCCGCTGACGTGGTCGAGTCTCGCCGTCATCCCGGTCCGCGTGACGTATGTGCTACGCGCACTGCGACCGTCGTTGGATTCGCTCTTTGCGGCGCGCGATTCGCTCAATACCCCGCAGTGCGCGAACGCGGGCGGTCTGTTCTGTCACCAATACGTATACCAACGCGATTCGCTCGAACTCCGCGCCAGCGAAGACCACTTGCAGATTGATACGCGCCTGCGATACCGCGCGCAGGTTGGCGTGCTTGGCAGCGCACGACTGGCAGGATGTGGATATGCACCAGAGGCCATGCGTCGCGCCTCGCTCTCCATGACCACGTCGCTGTACTGGCGACGCGATTGGCGCATCGGGGCGCGCGACACCAAGTTCGTGAGCACGCTCGTCGACGCGTGTCGTGTCACCACGCTTGGCGTCGATGCCACGCGGACGTTGCGAGATATCGTAAACAGGCAGCTCGCCGGGTTTGCGACGCAAGCGGATACCACCATCCCGCAGGTGGCCGACTTCAAGCCGTTGGCCGATTCGCTGTGGCGGAGTTTTCTGGAGCCGACCGCGCTCGATAGCACCGAGTCGCTCTGGCTGCTGCTGGAGCCCGAAGCCGTTCGCGTGACGCCCTTCGTGGGGGCCGGTCCGAGTCTCACGACGTCGATGATTTTGTACGCACGACCGCGCGTGATCAGCGGAGCCAAGCCAAGCGTGCGGGCTCGCCCGTTGCCTGCACTGGCATTGGGGACAGCCCCCGCAGCATTCTCTGTTCCCGTGAGTGTAGAGCTCCCGTTTGCCGAGGTCGCCAAACGCGCCGGCCTGCTGCTCGCTGCCGACCCGCCATCCGGCGGCGTTCGCGTGGACAGCGTGCAGGTCCGCGGACGCGGCGACACCGTTTATGTGGACCTCGACGTATCCGGCAGCATGCGAGGACGCCTGAGCATGACCTCGCGCATGCGCTGGGACGCAACGGCGCGCGAGTTGCGTCTTGATGATCTCGAATGGACGCTGGCCAGCAAGGGACTGTTATCGCGCATGACGTCAACGCTGGCCGCGCCGTTCATCGGGCGCGCGGTGCGGCGTGCGACGATGGGAGGGCGCGTGCCGCTCGGCGCGCAGTTGGATGCGGTGCGCACGCAACTCATGATGAAGCTGAATGGGCCAGTCGGCCCCGGTGCAGTGATGGGCAGCAGTGTCAGCGATCTGCGGATCGTTGGCGTGACGTCGACCACGACGGCGTTTGTGGTGCGTGCACAACTCACTGGTACAAGTGGTGTATGGTTCCGATAGCCGGCATGATCACGGATGGGTTCAGAGACTCTCACAACGAGGACGCATGTCGCGACGGACACGCAGCACACTAGCCGTACTGATCCTGGCCGTTGCGTGTGGACGTGGCGGGACACGCGGTGCAGAGCCAAGCGCGCAACGGACGCCGACAGTGTCACGTCGCAGCGCCTCGAGCCTTGAAGGCGCACCGCTGATGGCGCGACTCGCCGCACTGTCCGCCGATTCCATGGAGGGTCGGCGCGCCGGGACGCCTGGGAGCGCGCGCGCGCGGCGCTGGATCATTCGTGAGCTCACGGCGATGGGAGCCAGGCCGCTTGGCACCTCGTTCGAACAGGTGGTCAAGCTGCCAGCACGCGCTGGCGCCGATACGCTTGGCGCGAATGTGCTGGTGCGTATTCCTGGAACGACGGCGGGGAGTCGTACGATCGTCATCAGTGCCCATTACGATCACCTGGGCGTGCGCAATGGCGAAATCTTCAACGGGGCCGATGACGACGCGTCGGGTTGTGTGGCGTTGCTGGCCATTGCGGAACGCTTACTGCGTGAGCCGCCATCGCACGATGTGGTGTTGGCGTTCTTTGACAACGAAGAGGGTGGTATGCACGGATCCCGGACATTCGTGTCATCAGGATTGCTCGCGGTGAATTGGATAGCGATGAACATCAATCTGGATATGATCGCACGGCAAGACGGCGGTGCCTTGTGGGTTTCGGGGACGTCGCATTACCCAACCCTCAAGCCGATCGCCGACGCGGCGGCGCTGGACAGCAAAGTATCTATTCGCTTTGGACACGATACCAAGGCCGGGAAACCTGGCGACGATTGGACATCCTCCTCCGACCACGCGTCCTTTCATGCCAAGGGGATTCCGTTTCTCTACCTTGGCGTTGAGGATCACGCCGATTATCATCGCAGCGGCGACGATGCTGATAAAGTCGACGCGGCGTTCTTTCGCGAGACCGTGGGATTTGCGTACCGACTTGTCCGCGCGGCCGACGAGCGGCTTGGTCGGTAAGCGCTGAACGATCGAACAGTGGATTGGACGATCGGCGCGCGCTACTTATCCACCACCACCGGCAACGTGAGCGCACAGCCATCACCCGCAAACTGGATGTGCTGCGGGCCCGCGTGAGGAACGCGCTCAAAACTCGGGCTGTCGGCGCCGGCAACGGACAGACGAAGCGACCACCCAACAGGCAGTTCAAAGGCCACCGGTCGGATGCGCACCGACACCCGTCCCGCCTGCACGCGTTGCACGCCTTCACTCAGCAATCGCGTCCGTCCCCTCTGGTCGACCGATTCCACGTACACATGAAGAGCCGCCTCTGGCGCCTCGAGGGTGATGGTGCATGCGAAGTGTGCGGCACCGAACACCGAGAGCGGCTCGGTCAATGTTGTGGAGCGCCACGACGCCAGCCCGTGGGCGTTTTCACGGTTCGGCGCGTCAACCGGTCGTGCGAGTCCAGTCGTCCAGCGGGTATTTTTTCCGGTCGACGCCGAGAAGTCCACCGACAAGCTGCGCGGTGCACCGGTACTTTGGTTCGGTGTAAGCCGATCATCGACCAGATACCATGCACGTGGCCTCGTGCTCGGCCACTGCGCTCCGGAATACCATCGCTCACTCCCTGCGACGTACCACGAATTGCGCGGCGCCTGCGCGCTATCCCGTGCGACCAGGTGACGACGAAAGAACCCAACGACAGCATCGAGGTCGACCGTTGGACGTTCACTGTTGTCGCGCCGAAGCGGACTCGCATTGTGATCGCCTTCATGCGACCACGGTCCGATCACCGCTTCGCGAATCGCCATGTGTTGCTGCGCGCGCAGTACCGCATCAGCCGTCGCTCCATCCCACCAGCTCCCCCACATGCCTACCACAGCGGTGGTCATGGCGAGGTGCGCGGTGTGGCCTGCCGGTCCAAGGGAATCCGACACCGGGCCGTCTGCGCCAAAGCGGTCGCCACCGCTGCGCACCGTCTCAATCCGCGCCGCGACGTTGGTGGTCGGACGGGCGCGCTGCAGTACGCGGAGTCTGTTCGCTTTTGAATCGCCATCTGTTGGGTGCACCCCTTTGATTCCGAAGCGCGCAAGGGGAGGGAAGAGCTCGGGTAGTTTGCCGTGATCAAGGGCGTTGACCGATCGACTCCACGTGTTGACGAAACCCACGTTGCGCACACCGCCGGGGGCGATGATTTCGTCGACGAGCTCCCATTCTATTTCGCGAGCAAGGATCGCGCGCAACGCCGGACGGGCTACCGTCGCCGCGAGAAGGGCTGTCGTGCCTTCATATGAAACGCCGGTGGCTCCCACGGCGCCGTTGGACCACCGTTGCGCGACGATCCAATCGATGATCGGCCCCATGTCGCGGACCTCATTCGCCGACCACGGCCACGGCCAGAGGCCGTCCGACGCGCCGGTGCCGCGGACATCGGTGACCACAACACCAAAGCCAGCTGCAACCAGGCGCTCGACGATCGCCTCACGTGGGCCGAGCGGCACGACGTTCTTCCGGCTGCCGCCCCGGATGTGGAAACTCCGCCAATACCGCGTCTGAATGAGCACAACGGGAACCCCACCCTGCGGCACCACGACCGGCAGGATGACATCGGCGGCAATCGAGACGCTGTCTGCCACCGGAATACGAGGGTGCACGACCGTTGCGGGGACGGAGCGACAGGCCGCGAACGGAGCGAGCGCAATGGCGAGGAAGCCATACGTACGAGGGAATACCCGGAGCGCTTTTCTCATAAGACTGCGATGATATAGGACGATACATATAATGCGTGTATCTTATATTTATCGTTGAGTCGTCGTAACGCAACCCCCACGCTTGGTGGACCGATGTCGCTCCGATATGCAATTCTTGGCTTTCTCACGATCCGGCCGCTCAGCGGCTATGACATCAAGCGTTTCTTCAACGCGTCCGTGCGACACTTCTGGAGTGCAGACCAAGCCGCCATCTATCGCACACTCGCTGAGCTGGAGGCCGATGCGCTCGTCGGCCACGAGCGTGTGCAACAGCAGACGCGTCCCGATCGCAAGGAGTACCACATCACGCCCCTCGGCGTGGAGGCCTTCGACGCCTGGGTCGCGACGCCTGCGCCTGCAGTGGTGCGTCGCGAACCGCTACTCCTCAAGCTCTTCTTTGCGAGCCGGTTGAGTAGAGACGATCTGGCGTCGGTGCTCACGGCAGAGATCACGGCGGTCGACGCGGAGATGGCGGCATTCAAGGAGATCGTTGCGTCGATCGAACACGATGCGGCCGAGGTTGCACGACAAGCGCCGAACAGCGAGGCCGCGGCTGCGCACGCGGCGTTGCTGGTGGGCCCTCTCATCACGCTCACGAACGGCGTGCAGTTGGGTGTGGCATATCGAGCGTGGATGCGGGGGCTGTTGCGGGCACACGAGGATGGCGCGCTGACGGCCGACGCGCTGCTCGCGGACCTGCACCGGTGCATTGACGAACCGGCGTGCGGCGACTGATCCGGCTGGCGAACGGCGCGCGCTCACCCGCGCCACCGTTACATCGTGTGGCACTTTCGCTATGTTGTGTTCCTCACCCCCACCCACGCGAGGACACATGCAGCGGACAGCTCAGGCGGTTTGGAATGGCAGTGGTTTGCAAGGCAGCGGCACACTCACGACGCCGAGTGGTGCGCTGAAAGACCAACCGTACTCGTTTAAGTTGCGTTTTCAGGACGAGCACGGTACCGAAGGCACGAACCCGGAAGAGTTGATGGCGGCTGCGCATGCCGGGTGCTTCTCTATGGCACTCTCGTTTGGACTGACCAACGCGGGTCATGTGCCAACTCAGCTGCTGACGAAAGCGGTGCTCACGATGGAGAAGCAGGCGATCGGTTTCACCATCGTCGGCATCGTGCTCCACGTGACGGGCACGGTGCCAGGGATTTCTGCAGAACAGTTCGCCGAGCTGGCGGCGGCGGCAAAGGCGGGCTGCCCTGTGTCGCGCGCGCTGAACGTGCCGATTGCGCTTGAGGCGACGCTGGCTGCGTAACCACGATGGTGGCGGATACGGCGGCTCGCCTCGTGAGCCTTTGGCTGCGCCCACCGTGGCGCCACCCTCGCTAGAACTTCCGGTTGTACCCCACGCGAACCACCTGCGTTTCGAGGTAGTCCGTGCTGACCAACCGGAAATCCGTTCCTTGGATGGTTCGCCTGAGCTGCATCGTGTTCAGCAGATCCGTTGCGTTCACCACGAGCTCGCCTTTGCCTTGTTGCACGCTCTTTTTCATCCCGACATCCAACGAAAAACGGCTTTCGATGCGCCCCTGTGGAAGCAGGTCAGGGGCGAGATAGACGGCTGAGACTTGCGTCTGCCACGCGCCCGGAAGCCGCGTGACCGCGTTGACTTTCGCAGTCCCCGAGGTCAACGCTTGTCGTACCGCCGTAAATCGAATGGGGACGGGATACTGGTTGACGACCGAGAACGCCGCGACGGTCTTGCGAAATGCGTTGGCGTTGGCGCTCAGGGACAGCCGCGGTGACACCGTGTGTTGCCACACCAGTTCGGAGCCCGTGCTCCAACTGCGCCCGCCGTTCTGAAACACATTGTACAGCAACAGACTGCCGGGAACTTGCGTGGCGATGCGGGTGATCGTGCCATCAACAATCCGGTGATAGGCCGCGGCGTACAGGCTTCCCCTGGACCAACTGGTTTTGTATCCCAACTCCGCGTTGGTCGCATACTGCGGCTGCAGGGCAGGATTACCGACCTTGATCAACTCCGGCTCGTCGTATTTCGGGAAAATACGAATGTCGACTTCGTTCGGACGGTCGACACGTCGATTGACGAACACGGAAAGTTTGTTGGATTCGTTCAGCTTGTAGGCCGCGCGCACGTTGGGGAACGGCTGGAAGTAACGATAGCCATCGCTCTTGTACGTGTTGTGATTCGGGTTCACGGCGTAGTCGACCAGCACACTCTCGAAACGAACCCCACCTTCGAGTTCAATACGCTCGCTCTCGAACACGTAGTTGGTGTAAAGCGCTGGGATGGTTTCTCGATACGTCGCCCATCCGCCCGCGCCGGTGTCGATGGGGGAGTTCTGACCAGCGAAAAATTGCATGTTGACCGGTATCGAGCGATAACGCCCCTTGAAGCCAGCCTCTACTCGTCCCTGTCCCAACGGCTTGATATAGTCCGCGTTGATGTCCACGACATGTTCGTCGGACAGCAGCTTGAACGCGTCAGTTCCAACGGACGCCGGTAACGTATTCGTGAAAAAGTACTTTTCGTCTTCGCGGTGGAACGAGTAGTTGCCGGTCAGGGCCAGCGTGTGCCCGGGTTGCGGAAAGGTGTGTGTGAAGACCGCACTGCCAAACGCGGTGTACTTCACTTCGTCTTCAAGGAACTGCCACAAGCGGTAGCGATTTTGCAGAGACCCGTTGAAGTAGGGGTTGTCACCATTGTCTAAAATCTTCTCCCGGTTGAACAGCCCGGAGATATTGAGTGTGTTGTGATCATCAAACGCATGGTCGACGCCCGCATTCAGTGTTGAATAATCCGTGCGTCGGTTGCGTTTCACCTGTTGGATCACGACGGTGCCGTCGTCGTAGGTGCGTGTCGAAAATTCGTTCTTGTTCAGCGTGGGTGCGTAGAGCCAGTCACCCTGCACGAACGTGTTGGTCGCTCCCTTCCGATAATTCAGCGACAGCGACGGATTGAACTTGGGCGTGCCCTGATATTGGGGGCGAATGGTGGGCAGATTCTCCTGCTTGATCCACAACGCGCCGGCACCGCCCATGATGCCGACCTTGCCGTTCAACCCGTCCTGCTCCTGCTTCTTGAACACCAGGTTGATGATGCCGGCGCTGGCATTCGCGTCGAATTTGGCCGACGGGTTGTTGATCAGTTCAATGCGCTCCAGCGCCGAGGCGGGCAGATTGTCCAGCCCACTCTGAGAGCCATAGCCCGTGAGCGCCGTCTGTTTCCCGTCGATCAGCACCACCACCTTGTCGCTGCCGCGCACTTGCACCTTTCCGTCCTGGCCCACGGTCACGCCCGGTACCGTCGACATGGCCTGCAGGACCGAGCCGCCTGACTGGCTGATGTTGTCGGCGACGGTGAACGTCTTCTTGTCCATCGTGGCCGACACCGCATCGGCGCTGGACGTGACCACGACCTGGCCAAGCGTCTGCGCGTCTTTCGTCATCAGGAGCGCGCCGAGATCGAGGAAGGCACTCAACTCGCCGATCAGGACTTTCCGGTGCAGGGGCCTGTAGCCGATCGACCGGACGTCAATGAAGTACACGCCCTTCTTGAGCCCCGCGAAGGTGAACGCGCCGGATTCGTTGGTCAGTCGCCCGCCGACGAATGCGCTGTCTTTCTCCGTTCGGAGTTGCAGCGTAAGCAGCGGGAGTGCGGCTTTCGTCTGCGCGTCCTGGACCTTACCGAACAGCGTCACGCCGCTGGTTGTGGTCTGCGCCAGCGCCGTCGAGGGGAACGTGATCGACGCCACGACCAATGCGACGAGAAGCGATACTGGGGAACGACTCAGCAGCGTTGTGAGGCGACCGATCCTGCGTCCATCTTGCCCAAACAGCATATGTACGTCTCAAGCGTTGAAGGAAATGCCGGCGGCGCTTCCGCTGCTGCACGCGGGGCCACGCAGACATGCTAATACTACGGCGGCGGGCTACTTCTGCTCCACGCTTCCCACGCGCTCCACGCGCGCCGCGAAGCTCTGTTTCCGCTCGGCCGTGTAGTACCACCATGGGTGCGGAGGCGCACCCTCCATGAACCGCACCGCCGCAATGAACACATCGGCGACGCACGGATCTTGATGCGCCGCCGTGACCACGCAGAGTCGGTGGTACAACGCATACGGATCCTGGCCGATCAATGCGTGCGGGGAGGCAAATCCCAACAGTGCGAAGTCCGCGGCGGTTGCCGGCCCAACATTCGGTATGTCGCTGAATGTTCGAACCTCGCGGGCGTGCTTGGCCTTGGGACTTCGTGAGCGCACCAGAGGAGGTGTGTAGGGGTGTGGCGTGTCGTCGGTCGGGGAGTCGCCGATACCGAGCCGATACCTCTCGGAAGTCCGGATGCGGGCCGCTCTGAAAGATGTAGACGCGCCCGCCACGCTGAACAGCTGAAACACAAAGGGCCGCCGCGTGTGTGCGCGACGGCCCTCGGTGTTTCCTTCTAGACTGACTACGGTACTCACCTCGCCGGCTCGAGACGATGCCCGAACCGGAACCCGAGTTACCGGGCGGCGATCAGGAGATCGTTTGCCCAGGCCGAGCCGGCGTAGGTAGTGTGACTAGTCAAATGATCACCTCCGTGAAAAAAGTGTGGGACATCGGGCGAAAACCGATTGCTTTAGCGAGCCCTGCGACAACACCAACACCAACAGGTACTCCACCAACAAGTCGTTGTTCACAGCAGTATCGCGGCGCTCCCCGCGACGATGAACATGGTACGGGCGAACGCGATATCCCGCAAGGGATGAGATTGCCAGCCGTGCATCAAACCGGCTACGATGCACCGACCGATTGCTCACGGTCGGGTTTGGAGCCAAGATAAAGTATCCCGGCGGCGACGTAGGTGCTTATCCCACATGCCGTTGGTCTCATCGACCTCATACCGAGAATCATCCCATGACCGCTTCGGTCCCCCGACGCCCGTTGTGTACAACACTGCTTTGCTGTGTCGTACTCGCGGCAACCCCCTCACTAGTCCCCGCGCAGGGCCGCCAAGACCCCCCCCTCGCGATCTCGGCCACGTCTCCCGGCGCGACAAGGCTTCCCAAGGGGCCACGGGCCATGATGCTCGCCGATTGGTATCGCGTCGCGAGCGTCGGCGGCGCGGCAGTCTCGCCCGACGGCAAGCGGGTCGCGATGACCGTCACCAGTGCGGTTGAGGCGGAGAATAAACGGCACAGCGAGATCTGGGTGGCCAGCACCAGCGGCGGCGCCCCGCAACGCTGGACCTCGCCCAGTACGGAGAGCTCGAACCCACGCTGGTCGCACGACGGGAAGTATCTGTTCTTCACCTCAACACGTGCTGGTGGGCGGGGGAACAGCTGGGCGATTCGCCTTGATGAACCAGGCGGAGAGGCGGTGCAGGTTGATGGCTATCCCGACGGCTCGATGCCTGCCAACAATGCCTTCGCGGTCTTCACCGGTCCGGCCAAGCAAGACGCGCTAAACACAACGCCTGCCGCGAATCCGTTCGCACGGATGCTCCCGATGGCGAGGCCGCCCTTCGAAGGCATCACGCGCCCGACCGAACCGGTTCGTTTCGACGGCCGCCACGTGGTCGACATGTCCTACAAGGTGAACGGCGTGGGCTACGTGCCTGGGCGCGACTCAGCCCGCACATGGCGTCCGCAACAACTCTGGCGGCAGACGATGGGCGACACGGCGCGCACGATGCTCACCAACACGCGCTACTCGCATCGCTCGCCGGTGGTGTCGCCGAACGGGCAGTGGATTGCCTTCATCGCCGATGCAACGCTGCGCCCGGATTCTGTGGTGGATTCGGAACGTGAGGCGACCGCAAGACTGCCGTACAACAAGGCCCGCGATGAAGCCGAGCGAAACGAGTCTGACATCTACGTCGTGCCCGTTACCGGCGGTGCGCCACGCAAGGTCGCCGACTGGATGGGTGCCGAGTCGTCGGTGACCTGGTCCGCCGACGGGAACCAGCTGGCGTTCATTGGACGCCCAGCGCGCACGCAGTCGTCGCGCATCTACACGATCGACGTGAGCGGCGGTGCCCCTCGCAACCTGCTGGGCGCGTGGCAGTACGAGCCATCGAGTTTTGATTGGCTGCCCAACGGCTCGCTGATTTTCACCGCGGACATCGGCGGACGTGCGGGCATTCTCCAGGTGGATATGAGCGGCAAGACGGCGCCAAAAGACCTGGTCGGCGGTCGGCGGCAAGTGCGCGGCGTGAGCTTCGACGCGGCTGGCAAGACGATGGCATACGTGGCGACGTCGATGACCAAACCAACCGAGATCTTTGTCGCGAATGCCGACGGCAGTAACGAACGCAAGGTCAGCGACTTCAATGCCGACGTGAATGCGGATGTGGTATGGAGCGATGCAGAACGCTTCACCTACAAGAGCGTGGGCAACCTCGAGATCGAAGGATGGCTCATGAAGCCGTACGGCTACGAGGCGGGCAAGAAGTATCCCATGGTGATCTACATTCACGGCGGGCCGCACTCCGCCTACGGAGAAGGGTGGTTTGACGAATTCCAGAACCTCGCCGCGCACGGGATGTTTGTGCTGTTCACGAATCCTCGCGGCTCCAGCGGATACGGCGCGCCATTTACCTATAGCACGCGCGGTCGATGGGGTCTGGAGGACTATCAGGACCTGATGAAGGCGGTGGACATCGTGGCAGCGCGCGCTGACGTTGACAGCACCAGGATGGGCGCAACGGGTGGCTCGTACGGCGGGTTCATGACCACCTGGATGGCCACTAAAACCAATCGATTCAAGGCCATCGAGACGGATCGTACGATCACCGACTGGACCTACTGGTACGGGTCGAGCGACGCCCAGGGGCTGACCGAGTTCGAGTTCTACGGCAAGCCGTGGGACAATCAAAAGTTGTATGACTCCCTTTCGCCGATTCGCTATGTGAACAAGGTCAGGACGCCGATGCTGATCGTGCAAAGCGAAGAAGACCATCGTACGCCGATGGGCAGCGCCGAGATCTGGTTCATGTCGCTCAAAAAACAGGGCGTGCCGGTGGAGTTGGTGCGCTATCCGAGATCCAACCACGACCTTTCGCGCACCGGCGAGCCTTGGCTGCTGGTCGACCGCCTTGGCCGGATTCGCCAGTGGTTTGCGTACTGGCTGCAGGGTGAGAAACCGGCCGTCGCGCCGACGCGGGCGGCAGCCGGCGGTGCGCCTGAATAGTCGAGGGTACCGTCACATGGTGACTGGAGTGTAGCTCACTTCCTACACTCCAGTTCGCCGTGCAACAGGTTACTGTAAGATGACTTCGAATGCTTGAGCTCGCCGATCGTGGAAGTCTGCCAAGGAGGCGCTAAACGTGCCGGTGGTGTGACGAACTGATCCATTGACGGCGAATAGACCCGCATAATGGCGAATGGATGAGTCTGGCGTGCGACTTGCGAAAGACGTTGGCATACGGCGGTACGAACATCCAACGTCACTTCGGAGAGCGTGGTTTATGAAGACAGGCAAGATGTTGGTTGCAATGGGCTCGGCGATGCTTTTCAGCGCCTCGGTGGCCAGCGCGCAGGTGCAGATCACCGACCGCAGTCAGTTGCTCAACTCCACAACGTTCAGCTGGCAGGGCCACCCGGGGAGCAACCCGTTTACGATGGCGACGGGCCTTGCGGGCATCGATATGACGGTCACTGGCAACGGCATCACACTCCCGTGGTACACCCCGTGCCAAGCCGGTGAGTGCTGGGATGGCGGGTTCACTGAGAACGAATGGCTGCTGTTTGGCATTGGCGCCAATTCGTACGACTTGACCTTTAGTGGTGTGATCAGCGGTTTCGCGACCCAAGCGTGGTTTAATGGTGCTCCGAATGGCAACAGCATCCGCTTGACGGCGTGGAACGGCGCCACGCAAGTCGGGCAGTATTCGGTGAACACCGGCGGCGGCGGCGCGGACAACCTCAATCAGGCGAGCGTCGTGGGCATCGGCGGCGTTTCGTTTGATCGTCTGCAAGTGCTGGCCGTCGCGCCACAAGGAGGAGAGACGGAGTTTGCGATGAACCAAGTCACGTTCACTGGTGCGAACACGGTGGTACCCGAGCCGTCCACGTATGCGCTGATGGCCGCAGGACTCGCCGCCCTTTGGGCGATCTCACGCCGTCGCACACAGACCAACGCGTAACGGGTGGCTGGAGCGCGACGCTGATCGGCGGGGTGGCCCGGAACCACCACGCGCCGCGAAGCGTGCGCAACGATGGGGCGGAACCGGAAATGGTTCCGCCCCATCGTTGTTGTTTCCAACGCAGTGCGAGCCTCACGACGTGCCGCAGAGCGAGCCTCACGACGTGCCGCAGAGCGAGCCTCACGACGTGCCGCAGAGCGAGCCTCACGGCGAGCCGCAGAGCGAGCCTCACGACGTGCCGCACGGCAAGCCGCTACGGTCTGATCGTGACCCGGGATTCGGTGCGGCGCTCCACGGCGCTCCGCGAGAACGGCAACGGCACATACTCACCGCGCGCCCACCCCGCGAACAAGTCGCTGTAATGACTACTGCGAAAATCGCCGCTTTGCCCTGGCGTGTTGGTCGCAATCGCGGCGTCCCAGTTGGCGACGTCGATTACCACGCGAAAGCTGGCGCCCGCCGTCTGATTGTCGCTGTTGCCCGTCGCGTTCAGCGTATTCGCGTAGCCGCCACGTGCACGCGGGCCCGGCGATAACTGCGCGCGAAGCGAATCGGCCACAAGGGCGTCGAACGGATGGGCGATGCGTGCGTAGTGCAGCTTCGGATCTCCGTACCGCCAGTCGCTCATCGTGCGGCCGAAGCGTCGTGACAAATCCTGCACCGCCTCATTCAACGCGCGAAACACAATAAAGTCGCGGGCCGTCGTGGGGTTGTCACCCAGCACTGAATCAGCCTGCGTCAGCCACGCGATGGTGCGTGACAAGGGAACAGTGCGCAACGACGCGCGGGCGGCGATCGGCACGACCATGTCGGCGGTGTGCGAGAGCAATCGACGTTCCCACACGGCGTAGATCGCGGCGCCTACGGAGTTGGCCGACAGCACGCCGTTCCAGGCCAGCACGGAGTCCTTCGCCGCCTTTGATAACTCGCTGGGAAACTCGATGCTGCGCAACAGCGGCACCAAAGATCGCGCGGCCATTGCCGTCTCATCGTGTTGCAGTCGCGCCATCGTTTGCACATTCGCCTGGCGTAACGTATCGAGCACTTCGGTGAGCCGTTGCAAACGAAAGGGCTCGGCCCACGATCGTGCCACTGCATCCGTGCGTGCGTAGCCTGGCGGCACGTTGAAGGCGTTGGCCGTGCCGAACGCCCCGCGTGGGGGGGAGACGACATGCGGTAGCTCGAGAATAGGAAGATACCCACCCCACTCGAACCGTCCGTCTCCCGCGACCGGAACTAACCCATCCCACTGTGTGCGTATCGGCGCGATCCCTGCCGACTGCCAACCAATCACACCGGTGGTATCGCCCCATACCCAATTCAACGCGGGCATGCGCGCGAACGAGAGCGCCTGCCGGAACTGCGACCACGACTGGGCTTGGTCGATGCGGAGGCTGGCAAGGTAAGGCGCGCCACCGACTTCCAACCACGCGGCGCGCAGTGCCACGGCGACGCCTCGCGTGGTGTCTTCGAACAGAACCGGCCCATGCCGTGTGAATCGCAATCGCACGACCTGTGGCGGCGCGTTCTTCACGCGAATCGTGTCCAGCACTTCGCGCATCTGCTCGGTGCCTGTGCCGTAGCGATAGGCCCGTGGGTTCGCCGCCGACGTCGTATACACATACAAATCTTCGGCGTCGATCCCAAAGATCGTCAGCCCCCAAGCACCGACACGATTATGTCCAATCGCCACGCCCGGTATGGCCGGCTCACCGCCGCCGATCACGTCCCAACCGGGCGCCGAGAGGTGCACCATGTAGCGCAGCGACGGCGTGGCGATGGTGCGGTGCGGATCATTCGCGACGATTGGCTTTCCGCTCTGCGTCCGCGTACCGTCAACCACCCAATTGTTGCTCTCCCATCGCTCGGGCTGCGCGCCGTTTGCGCTCGTGGTATCCGCCGCGGTCGTACTGTCTGCCGGCCGACGAGCGGCAGCCGCAATCTCTGCAGCGCGAAACACCGGTGCATTCTTGAATCCATCATAGGCCGACATGGCGCGAATGTCCGATGCGGCGTCCAGCAGAACCGTCACGACGGAGTCCAGTGCCAATCGCGCGCCCTGGGGCTCGAAGTTCCGCCGCGCGCGCACCGCCGCCTCACCGATCGCCCGCACGGCGCGAGCCGTTCCCAACTCCTCGCGCGCATTCGATGCCAGTGCGTTATGCCGCGACACGACCACTTCCGGGGTCCAGCGCCCTGGCGTGATCCCCAACCACACGAGCTCCGGTGGCAAGAGCGACGGATCTCGGCGCACCTGCGCCACGTACGCGTTCACGCCATCAACGAAGGCCGAGATGATGACCGCACCGCGCGGGTGATAGTGCGCCAACTCGCGCGTCATCGAGCCGCGATACTTGAGCAGGCGAGAGGCGCGGTCGCGGTCGACCCATCGCGACCCCAGCACTTCGGCCATCGTGCCGGTGGCTTGCCGTCGCCACAGCTCAAGCTGAAATAAGCGATCGCGCGCCGCACTGTATCCCTGTGCGAAGAACAGGTCGTGTTCATTTTGTGCGCGAATGTGCACGATCCCTGCTGAGTCGCGGAGCAAATCCACAGAGGCCCGTAGCCCGGGCACACGGAGTGATTGCGCCTCGCCGGTCGAGGCAACGCACGCCACTGCGCACGCGAGAACCGTCCTCCACACTGCGCGCCGCCTCATACGGCCACCGTGTCGAGCGCTGCGGCGAACGCCGCCACAATGTCTCCTGCTGATTGAATGTCATGAATCGTGCTCACACTCTTCCCCGCTTGCCAGTAGTCTTGCGATGCGCCATCAACGCTCGATCGTTTCAGCTGTCGCAATGAGCGGAGGGCATAGAATGTCCGTATCCAATGCTTGGTGCGTTGCCCGCGAAACAGCATTCGGGCAAGCGGACCGATCGTCGTGCCCAGTCGCTCGACGTAGGGGGTGCGCAACACCGATACCGGCACTCCGCTGAGCCGCTCGGTGAGCACGACATCAGCCGCCGTTGCCCGTACAATCGCCTGCTTGTAGGCCAGGTCGGAGTTGCACTCGGTGGTCGCAATGAACCGTGTTCCAAGTTGCACACCGGCGTAGCCTGCATCGAGAAGTGCACGAAATTGCCCGGGGTGGCCCACGCCGCCTGCCGCCACGACTGGAAGCCCCAAGTCGGCGACGTCGTCGTAGAGCGCCTGAGCGGAGCGTGCCCCCGCGTGACCGCCGGCTTCATTGTTCACCGCGATCAGTCCGTCCACGCCACCGTCCAGCGCCTTGAGGGCCCACTTTCGCTCGGTGATGTCGTGATACACCACACCTCCTGCCGCGTGCACGCGATCAACCACCCATCGCGGATTGCCGAGCGACGTGAGGAAGAACCGTACGCCCTCTTCGAGCGCGATATCCACCCATTGCACCATGCGATTGTGGTACGTTTTCGAACTTGCCTCAATCAGTGCGTTCATGCCGAACGGCTTGCCCTCGGACAGCCGTTTGATCAACTGCAGTCCCGCGCGATATTTATGACCATGCACGTAGGTGAGCGAGATAGGCTGTACAATGCCCAGTCCGCCGGCGCGGCTCACGGCGGCTACCAGTTCCGGATTGCTGCACGGATACATCGGACCACAAATGAGTGGCACGTCGATTTTGGCGTGCACGGTGAGGGCGGTCTGCATTATGAACTGGGCTGCGGGGGCTTGGCAGGTACGGGCGAGAGCGTCCACTGCACGGTCGCGCGGGCGACCAGATCGCCGGCCGTGTCGGTGACGTCAGCGAACACGTCGAACGAGGTCGGTGCTACCACGTCGCCTGGCGCGTGCGTGGTGGTCGTACAGGTCAGCGTGCCGCGTGCCTTCTTGTGGTACACGATGGACAGTGAAGTCACGATCCCGCGAATCCCCGTGGGGAGCGCGGTCATCAGCGCCACGCCGCTGGTCATCTCCGCCAGGTTCACCAGCGCTACGGCGTGCACCGACGAGAGATGGTTCCGAACAGCGCGGCGATCGCGAAGCACGACGCTCGCGAAACCCGGTCGGATCTCGGTGTACACGCCACCAACGCTGCCGGTATATGGAGCCCGCCGGCCAACCATCCAGCTGAAAAAGCGTTTGCCGAAGGGGAGTTTCGCGACGCGTTGCCATTGCCCGAGGAGTTGATCACCAAGCGAGGGTGCACGAGCGGACATGTGGCGTGGTGAGGAAGGGTGTGGGAACGGGAGAGCAGGAACGGATCATGGCCCTCGAGGCGTATACTGTCCAGCACCGAGGAGAGTACAGTCTCGCCCGCGTAGTTGCCAATCGTCTTCCGCAGAGGCACTCTCTTTAGATGACCGTTCTCGTCACTGGCGCTACCGGGTACATTGGCGGTCGACTGACCTCGCGCTTGGTCGAACGCGGCCTCGCCGTTCGTGTGCTGGTTCGCGATCCTCGCCGCATTCGCGGTCGCTGGTGGGCCGAGCAGGTCGAGGTGGTGACGGGAGATTTATTCGACGCCGCGTCACTGGAACGTGCGCTGAGCGGCGTGGAGCAGGCGTACTATCTCGTGCACTCCATGACGTACGCCGACGACTACGCCGAACGGGATCGCATCGCGGCGCGCAACTTTGTGCACGCCGGTTGTCACCTCACGCATTGCGTGTATCTGGGTGGCTTGCTGCCCGAGCACGCGGAGGTATCCGAACACTTGCGCAGTCGCGGAGAGACGGGTGCCATTTTGCGAGCGGGGCTGCCCACGACGGAGTTCCGCGCCGGGCCGATCGTGGGCTCCGGTTCGGCGTCGTTCGAGATGGTCCGCTATCTTACCGAACGCTTGCCCTTCATGATCGCGCCCAAGTGGATTCGCAATCAGGTACAGCCCATCGCCGTGCGGGACGTCCTGAGTTATCTGGTGGCGGCCCGGGAGCACCCTCCGTGCGGCGTGGTCGAGATTGGTGGTGCCGATCGCTTGACCTTCGCCGACATGCTGCACGGGTACGCGGCCGCTCGTGGATTGCGCCGGACGATCATTCCGGTCCCGGTGCTGGCGCCGCGCATCGCCGCGCTCTGGGTGGATCGTATCACGCCAATTCCCAAACGTCTGGCCGGGCCCCTGATCGAGGGGATCTCCAATCCGGTGCTGGCCAATACCACCAAGGCGCGGGAGCAGTTTCCGGACATTCATCCGATGGCGTACAAGGTCGCCGTCGAACGCGCCTTGGCTCGCCTCACCGAACACGCGGTGGAGTCACGATGGAGCGACGCGCTCGGCACGCATGCGTCGTATGAGCTACGTGATCGCGAGGGCGTGTTGGAAGAGACGCGAGCCATCTACGTCGATGCGCTCCCGGATCAAGTCTTTCGCGCGTTCTGTCGGCTGGGAGGCGACCAGGGGTGGTTGGTCTGGAATGGACTGTGGAAAATCCGCGGATTCATCGATCGACTGGTCGGCGGACCGGGGCTCAGGCGTGGTCGAAGAGACCCCTCGTGGCTATATCTCGGTGAAGCGGTCGACTTCTGGCGGGTGGAAGCGGTGGAGCGACCTCGGCTTCTCCGGCTCCGCGCCGAAATGCGGTTGCCGGGAAAGGCGTGGTTGCAATTTACCGCGGTCGCCGAAGGGCAGGGAACGCGGCTTATACAAACAGCACTGTTCGCACCACGCGGACTGTTCGGACTCCTTTACTGGTACGCGATGTATCCGGCGCATTTGTTCATCTTTGGGGACATGGCTCGCGCGGTCGCCGCACTGGCCCGCAGCGAACCGCTGAGCGCAGTCGAACCGCGCCTGGGAGCGCGGCCCATATGAACGCGTTCACGAATACGTTGACCAACACGTTCGCGGGCGACGGCACCAGCGTCGCCGGCGTCGCGTTACTCGCGCTGCAGGTGGTGCTGTTGGTGGTGCTGTTGGCACGGCTCATGCCCGGTCGCACGCGACGTCCGCCGGTACAGCCGGTACTCACGCCTCGACGCGACACGACGGTCTCGGTGATCGTCGCTACGCTGAACGAGGCCAAGCGCATACGCCCGTGTCTTGATGGCTTGATGGCCCAGACCGATCCGCTGCTCGAGGTGCTCGTGGTGGATAGTCGGTCCACCGACGGGACGCGTGAATTGGTGGAGGCGGCGGCGCTGCGTGATCCACGCATTCGCCTGATCACCGACGACCCGCTTCCGGACGGCTGGGTCGGCAAAGTGTGGGCGTTGGAAACGGGCTTCCGACATGCGCGCGGCGACTGGATGCTTGGCATCGATGCGGACACCGTGCCGGCTCCGGGGCTCGTCGGCGCGGTGGTTGCCGCGGTGGAGCAGGATGGCTTTGATGTCGCCTCGTTCTCGCCGCGATTTGATGGACAATCCGCCGCCGAGCGATTCGTACAACCCGCCATGTTGGTGACGCTGGTGTACCGCTGCGGTGCAGCCGGTGCGACCCAGCCACCGCCCGACCGTGTGTTGGCGAACGGTCAGTGCTTCCTCGCCCGTCGATCACTCCTGGAGCAGCACGGCGGATACGCGCCAGCGCGGGCGTCGTTCAGTGATGACGTCACGCTTGCCCGGCACCTGGCTGCGCGCGGTGCCCGCGTGGGCTTTCTCGATGGGTCGGAGATTATTCGCGTGCGGGCCTACTCGTCACTCGGCGAGATGTGGCGCGAATGGGGACGTAGCTTTGATCTGAAAGACGCGACCGCGGTGTGGAGGCGTTGGCTCGACGTGGCCTTGGTCTGGTCAACGCAGGCGCTGCCCTTGCCGATGCTGATCGGCCTCAGTCTCCTCGCATTCACGCGTGGTGGTGTGACGGGCGGCGAGCCTGCACAGAACCTGCTGATCGAAGCGTTGTTGTTGGTGAACGCGTCCGCGTTTGTGGTGCGGATCATGATGCTGGTGGCGCTTCGCGGCAGTTACGTGCAACGCGGCGCACCCTTCTGGTTTTCGTGGGTCGCCGACATCGCGGCGGCCGTGCGGCTCACCATCAGCACGGCGCGGGTGCCAAAACGGTGGCGTGGACGGAGCTACGCCGGGCTGGTGGCCGACGAGTCCTGAGTCGGCCGACCGGCCCGATCCTTCGGCCTTGTCTCTGCTCCGCTGACTTAGCGCGCCTGCAGGACAGACAGCATGGCCTGCGCAAAGGCGGGCAGATCCTTGGGAACACGCGCGCTCACCATGTTGCCGTCGATCACGGCCGCTTGGTCAACCCAGGTTGCACCGGCGTTGACCACATCGTCGCGAATGCCCACCGTCGACGTCATCGTGCGGCCACGCACAATCCCCGCCGAGATCAGGATCCATGGTCCGTGACAGATCGTGGCCACCAGCCCGCACGCAGTATTCACCGACCGTACGAGGTTGAGCACGGCAGGGTCGCGGCGCAGTTTGTCCGGTGCCCAGCCGCCCGGGGCCAGCACCCCGCATAGTGTCGCCGGGTCGACGTCTCTCACGTGGACGTCAACAGGCGCTGGGTACCCCCATTTCCCGGTGTATGCGGCGTCTCCCATGCCCACCAACGGCGTGCGGTAGCCCGCTTCCTCGAGACGCAATTTCGGATACCAGACCTCCAGGTCTTCGTAATCCGGACCAACGAGAATCGCGACGGTATCCTGGGGCATGTGGTGGCAGCTTGGGAGAAGAGGTTTGCGCGAAACGCGCGAACTGCATAATGTGGCAAACGACGTCGATACGACACACCTCGCAACCGATTACAGACCGACCATGAAGCTGATTGTCGCGATTATCCGTCCCGAAAAACTCGCCGATGTGAAGCGAGCGCTGTTTCACGTTGGGGTCACCGGCATGACGCTGTCACGGGTGAGTGGCCATGGAGGCGAGCGAAACGTGGTCCAACAGTACCGCGGCGATACCGTCGTGATGGAGTTCCACGAAAAGGTGCGCATCGAAATGGCCTGCTCAGAGCCCTTCGTAGAGCGCACGGTGCAGGCGATCTGCGAGTCGGCGCGCACCGGAGACGTGGGTGACGGCAAGATCTTCATTCTGCCACTCGACGAAACGGTGCGTATTCGCACCGGCGAGCGCGACAATCACGCGCTGACGGCGGTGAACGCGGATGAAGTGATGCGCCACACGCGGATGGATCTACCCGTTTCTGGAGAAGGGCTCTAATGGCGGCAATCTCCAGCGGCGACACCGCCTGGGTTTTGATGAGCACCGCCATGGTGGCGCTCATGGTACCCGGTCTTGCGTTTTTCTACGGTGGCTTGGTGCGCCAGAAGAGTGCCTTGAACACGATGCTCATGAGCCTGAGCGCGCTGGCGTTGGTGACGGTGCAGTGGGTGCTGTTTGGCTATAGCATCGCCTTCAGCGACGGCTCGTCATTTTTAGGCGGACTGGGATTCGTCGGTTTCCGCGACGTGACGGCGCTGCCCAATCCCACGTACGCGGGGGCATTGCCGCATCTGCTGTTTGCTGCCTTCCAAGCCATGTTTGCAGGCATCACCGTGGCGCTCTTCTCGGGCGCGGTGATCGATCGGATGCGTTTTGGCGGCTATCTGCTTTTTGGTGTGGTCTGGTCGACGGTGATCTATGATCCGCTGGCCCACTGGGTCTGGGGCAGCGGAGGATGGCTCCGCACGCTGGGAGCCCTCGACTTTGCGGGCGGCACGGTTGTGCACATCAGTGCCGGCGTCACGGCCTTGGTGTTGGCCGCGATGCTGGGGCCGCGTCGCGATTTCAAGCGCGTGCCAACGGTGCCGCACAGCGTGCCGTTCGTCTTGCTTGGCGCGGGGCTACTCTGGTTTGGGTGGTTCGGTTTCAACGCCGGTTCCGCGCTCGCCGCCGATGGAATCGCCGCGAGTGCGCTCCTCAGCACGCACGCCTCTGCGTCAGCCGCTCTCGCCGTATGGATGGCCATAGAGAAGTGGCGCAGTGGACACGCCACCGCCGTCGGTGCCGCCACGGGCGCGGTTGTTGGGCTCGTCGCCATTACCCCCGCCGCCGGTTTCGTCACGCCGATGGCGGCGATTGCCATCGGTGCGCTGGCCGCACCGTGTTCGTACTTCGCGCTGCAATTCCGCTCAAAAACCACGTTGGACGACACCCTCGACGTCTTCGCCTGTCACGGGGTGGCGGGCATCGTGGGTGCGGTGCTGACGGGCGTGTTCGCGAGCAAGACCGTGAATCCAAACGGTGCCGACGGTCTGCTTGCCGGCAACCCGCAGCTGGTCGGCATTCAGTTGCTCGCGGTCCTCGCGACGATTGCCTTCGCCGCTCTCGGCACCTTCGGCATCGTCACCGCCGTCAGCGCGCTCATGCCGCTCCGGCTGCCCCTCGACGCGGAGATGGCGGGCATCGATATCGTCGAGCATGGTGAGGAGGCGTACCATGGCAGTGATCTGAGCGACCTCACCGGACGTCGCGCGCAGCTGGGCGACGCGGTCGTGCTTTCCGCTCACGAGCTGCTCGGCGTGCCAGCCGGAGTGCGCCGATAACCTTCACTCAGGGCGCGCACCGGACGGACCCCGTCCGACGCGCAGATAGCTCACCGGCCAAGGAAACGCAGAAGGGGAGCGATCGAAAAGATCGCCCCCCTTCTGCGTTTCACACTTCAGCGCAACTCGCACAGCGCGTCCTTACCTGAAAGGACGAAGGTGCTTTTCGCTACTTCTTGCCGGCAATCGCGTCCTGCACCCACGTGAGGGGGATCATGAACAGCGGCCCGAGAAACAAGCCAAGCAAAATGTTGATCCAGGTGATCGCCATGTAGTAGGCGGTCATGCCCAACGAGGCCCAAATGGTGCCGAACGTACCGTGATGTTCCACGACGAAATCTCCGACGGAGTGCGAACGGACGGTCTTCGTCCGGGATGTTGACGGGGAGTAGGTTAGCGGAGTGCGACGCAAGAAGGTAGTGGGCGCACGGCTTCAACGATCGGACAAATGAACTCACTGTGAACTCCGTCCCGCGGGCGGTTGACTGGACGCGGTTCGCAGGTGATCTGTCAGGGATGGCACCGAGACCGCGCGCATGGTGGTAACCCCCGCTGCAGCCAACGACGGCGATGTAACCGCTGACGTCGAGGATATGGTTCCTACCGCCGCGATCATTCGTGCCGCCGTCGAGGTGGCCGTGGCCCGTGCGAATGGCCCGCTCATTTTGGCCATTTCGGGCGGTCGCGACTCGATGGCGCTGATGAGCGCGATGGCGCGTTGGGCACGGCAACGGGTGGCGGTTGTGGCTACCTTCGACCACGGCACCGGAGGCTACGCGACCGATGCTGCGGCGTTGGTGGCCGCCGAGGCCCGCCGGCTTGGGCTCAACGTCGTCCGAGAGCGTGCGCGGACGCCCGCCTTCGGCGAGGCGGCCTGGCGTGAGGCCCGCTGGGCGTTTTTACGTCGGGTGGCGCGCGCGTACACCGCGCGCGTTGTCACGGCCCACACGCGCGACGACCAGGCAGAAACCATCGTCATGCGCGCGCTGCGCGGGGCCGGAGCGCGCGGACTTGCCGCACTAGCCGCCCCGTCCGATATCGTGCGTCCGTGGTTGCCCGTATCGCGCGCTGAGGTGACCGCGTGGGCCGCCGCCGAAGCCGTGCCGTTCCTCGAGGATCCGATGAACAGCTCGCGTCGGTTTCAACGCGGTCGCGTTCGACACGAGTTGCTGCCGGCGCTCGAAGCGGTCGATCCTGGGATTACCGCCGCGCTGCTTGAGATTGGGGAGCAAGCGGCCGTCTGGCGACGCGGTGTCGAGCATTTTGTCGATACGCTTGGCGCGCAGCGCGTAGGGACTGGAGTGCTGCGTGTGCCCACGGCGGCCTTTGACCGCACCACTGATGCGGGACGTGCCATCCTGTGGCCGGCCTGCTTCGCGCGCATCGGTGTGGTGCTGGATGCGCGGGGAACCGCGGAACTGGTGCGGTTTAGTAATTCCCGGAGACGCGGCGCACGTGTGGCGCTGTCCGGCGGTGCGATGGCGCTGCGCGTTGGAAGCGACGAGCAACAGGACATGTTTGAGCTTCGACGCCCCGCGGTAAGGCCTCCGGCAGTAGTGGCATGGTCGGGTCGCGCCGAACAGCTCCCCGCGCGCGTCGGGCGCTTTCGGTTTCGTCGTCTCCCTCCGACCGAAGCGCGGCTCGCCGCCGATGACCGGTGGCAGTTTGGCGTGCCGGTCGACGCGAACGTCACGATCCGCGGGTGGCAGGCGGGCGATCGCATTTTCTCCGCGGGAGCACCGGCGGGACGACGCGTGACGCGATACTTTTCGGATAGACGGATTCCACAGCTTGACCGGAGCGGTTGGCCGGTCGTCCTGCTTGACGGGGCGCTGTTGTGCGTTCCAGGATTGTGCCGCGCACATGCGGCCCCGAACCGGCCGGGTTGGCCGGACTCCATCTGGTATCGGTGTGAACGCGAGTCCGACTGATTCGTCCCTGACGACTGGTGCAGCTGGCGTCGCCGCAGACCCCCGACTTGATGGGCGGGCGGTGCGCCGGATCGTATTTGACGCACCGACGATCCAACATCGTGTTGCCGAGTTGGGAGCGGCCATCACCGCCGCGTATCCCGACGGCCCACTGTTGGTGCTCGGCCTCTTGAAGGGCAGCTTTATCTTCCTCAGCGATCTGGTTCGTCACGTGGAGCGTCCATTGCAGGTCGACTTCCTCGTGGCATCGTCCTACGGCGACGCGATGGAGTCGAGCGGCGTGGTGCGTTTGCTCTACGATCCGGAAACAGAATTGGAGGGTAAACACATTCTACTGGTGGAAGACATCGTGGATTCGGGGAGGACGCTGAATCGGTTGGTCGACCTGCTCGCCGAGCGCCAGCCGCGCTCCCTTGAGATTTGCGCCTTGCTGCACAAGCACATTGCCGTCGAGCTGCAACATCCCACGAAGTTTGTGGGATTCGATGCTCCACACGAGTTTCTCGTTGGATACGGTTTGGACCATGCCGAGAACTTTCGCCATTTGCCATACGTAGCCAGCTTACAGTAGTCACGCAGTATCTCCGGAAGGGATGCAGGAATCATCATGCCAGCACCTATGACGCCGACTCCGAAAAAGCCCACGAACTGGGCGCGACACTCCAAGACGCTCTCGTTCTGGATCCTCGTGATCCTGATCCCTGTCGCGTTCCTGACGTGGACAGGGGGTCGCGAGACCGCGTCCCCAGAAATCGACTATACCGCGTACCGGCAACAGCTGGAACTCGGCAATATCAAGGACGTCACGTTCCAGCCGGACAATGTGATCCTCGGGCAGTTCAACCAGTTGGTGAAAATTGGGCCGCGGGACGCGCGCAAGTTCACGGTGCGCCTTCCCCCGGGGCTCACCGTCGACGAATCGAAGCGGCTCTTCGACCGCGGCGTTCGTTTCCGTGCGGTCGAACCTCGTCCGAACTTCGGCAGCGTATTGATCCAGATTTTGCCGTACGTGCTGCTGATCGGCTTTTGGGTCTTTCTTTTCCGCCAGATGCAGTCCGGCGGCAACAAGGCGTTTTCGTTTGGGAAGAGCAAGGCCAAGTTACTTACGGGTGACACGCCAAAGATCACGTTCGCTGACGTGGCGGGCGCCGACGAGGCCAAGGTCGAGCTGCAGGAAATCATCGAGTTTTTGAAGGATCCACAAAAATTCACCAAGCTGGGCGGACGACTGCCCAAGGGTGCGTTGTTGGTCGGTCCCCCGGGCACCGGCAAAACGCTGCTCGCCAAGGCCGTTGCCGGTGAAGCGGGACGTCCGTTCTTCTCGATGTCGGGATCCGACTTCGTCGAGATGTTCGTCGGTGTCGGCGCGTCGCGGGTGCGCGATCTGTTCGAACAAGGCAAGGCGCAGGCGCCGTGCATCATTTTCATCGACGAAATCGACGCGGTCGGTCGCCACCGTGGTTCGGGGATGGGTGGTGGTCACGACGAGCGCGAGCAGACGCTCAACCAGCTGCTCGTCGAGATGGACGGATTCGAATCAAACGACGGGGTGATTCTGATCGCGGCCACTAATCGCCCCGATGTGCTTGATCCGGCGCTGCTGCGCCCGGGTCGCTTCGACCGACAGATCGTGGTCGACGCGCCCGACTTGCGTGGCCGCGAGGGCATCCTCAAGGTGCATTTGCGCAACAAGCCGCAAGCCGACGACGTGAGCGTGACGTCGCTCGCGCGAGGCACACCCGGCATGGCCGGTGCCGACTTGGCGAATCTCGTGAACGAAGGCGCCTTGCTGGCTGCGCGCAAGGGGCACGACAAGATCTACATGAGCGATCTCGAAGAAGCCAAGGATCGCGTCATGCTGGGAGCAGAGCGCAAGTCATTGGTGATGAAAGACGACGAACGTCGCCTGACGGCATTCCATGAAGCCGGGCACGCGGTCTGCGCGATGATGGTCAAGGGTAACGATCCGCTGCACAAAGTGACCATCGTGCCGCGCGGCCGAGCGTTGGGCATCGCCTTCACGTTGCCTGAGGACGATCGCGTGTCCGTCACGCGTGAGCAGCTTGAGGCGCGTCTGGTGATGGCCTACGGTGGCCGAGCCGCAGAAGAGATCGTGTTCGGTCGGGATCGCGTCACCACCGGTGCATCCAGTGACATTCAACAGGCTACCAGCATTGCGCGCCGGTACGTCACGCAGTGGGGCCTCTCGGATACGATCGGCCCAATCCTCGTTGGGGACAACGAGCAAGACCTCTTCCTGGGGCGCGAAATCCAGTCACGTCGCGAAATCTCTGAGCAAACAGCGCAGCTGGTTGACAGCGAAGTGAAGCGTGTGGTGATGGAAGCGCATGGGCGCGCCGTATCGGTACTCACCGAGAATCGTTCGCTGCTTGACATCGTGGCGTCGCAACTGCTCGAGCGTGAAACGCTCACCCGTGATGACATTCTGTTGCTGAAAGCCGGCAAGGTGCTTCCGCCACGGTTGCCTCCCGACGTGATGCCCAGCACGCTGACCGTGCTGCCGCCTATGACGCCGGCGCCGAGACCTTCGGCACCGCCGATGCTTGGTGGACCTGAGGTTGCTCCTGCCTGACGGAAGCGGTCCGGAGTAACCACGTGAACGCCGCTCGTAAGGGCGGCGTGCGATTACCAGGTGCAGTCGTCGCGGGCGGGATCAGTACAACGATCCTGCTCGCGTTGTATTTGGCGAGTGCGGCGCCCGATCTCACGTTCTGGGACGCCACGGAACTCGCGACGGCTGCCCGAACGCTGGGTATTCCTCATCCCCCGGGCACACCGCTCTGGGTATTGCTTGGGCACGTCTCGGCGTTGGTGTTTCAGGCGGCCGGCCCGGCGCGCTCGATCACGCTGCTCTCCGTGATCGCGTCTGCCGGTGCCGGTGGCCTCGGCGCGGCAATGGTTACCCGATGGATCGGAGCACGTGGTGCCGTCGCTGCAGCGGTGGCGGCGGGCGGAATGATGAGCGTCTGGAGCAGTGCGACCGAAACCGAGGTCTATTCCGTGGCGCTCGTGTTCTCCGTGGCATTGCTCTACGCGGGCGAGCGGGCGGGGCGCGACGGAGAAATGCCGGAGACGAGGCGTCGTTGGCGCGGCTTGCTGGTGTTTCTCGCCGCCCTTGCCGTGCCGCTGCACCTGAGTGTGCTGGTTGCGCTGCCGGCCGCGCTGGCGTTCGCGTGGCGAGGAGAAGCACCGCGCCGCCGCGAGATCTTCGGCGGCATCGCGCTCGTGCTGCTCGCCCTGTCGGCGGTCGCCGTGCTGCCGTTGCTCGCTGCGCGCGATCCGCAACTGAATTCGGGCAATCCCGTCACGCTGCCGTCGCTGTTGGCGGTGTTGCAGCGCAAGCAGTACGCGGTGCAAGGGCTGTGGCCCAGAGTTGCCCCGCTCTGGCTCCAGATTGGCAATGTGTTCGAGTGGGCCGATTGGCAGGTAGCCTACGGCCTGCACCCCGAGCCGTCTCCTTCCTGGGCCCGCACCTCGCTCTCTGTAGTGTGGGCGTGGCTGGCGGTGCTTGGGGTGCGGATGTTGTGGCGTCGCGATCCACGCGTCGGGCGGGCCATGATCGTGCTGCTCGTGAGCGGCACGATTGGCGTCGCCCTGTGGCTCAACCTGCGGGCCGGACCGTCGTTCGGGCACCCGTTCCTGCCGGCGAATGCGACTCACGAAGCGCGCGAGCGAGACTATTTCTTCATGCTGGGCTTCTGGGCGTGGGGCATTTCCGCGGGCGCCGGACTGACCGGCATCGCGGCTGGTCTCAGGGCAAGACTGGGCGCCGGGGGAAAATTCGCGCAGGCGTTGGCTGTGCTGCCGCTGGTGTTGGCGGCCGTGCCGATGTTGGCCAATCAGCCGGTGATGGACCGACGTCGCGAACCTGCCGCGACGCTCCCGCGCACGTTCGCGAGACTGTTGCTGGAGTCCGTGCCTGGCAATGGGGTGTTGTACGCCGCGGGCGACAACGATTCCTTCCCGCTCTGGTACCTCCAACACGTTGAATCCATCCGCACGGATGTGCTCGTGGTGACCGTCCCCCTTTTGGGGGCAGAGTGGTACCGACAGGAACTCCATCGCCGACACCGCCTTTTGCCGAGCTCGACAGTAAGTCCGTGGCGTGGACTTGGCGAGACCCTGAAAGCCTCCGCCGTCGAGGCACAGCGGGCGCGGCGCGCAATCCGAGTGAGCGCGCTGCTGTCGGCCGATGAGCGGAGGCGGATCGACCCGTCTGTGGGATGGGCACTGGAGGGACTGGTCTACGCGCCCAGTACGGCGTTGGCGGCGGGCTCGGTCGGTCTCAGCCTTCCGGCGCTGGTCATGACCGCCGATCGGGTGCCGCTGTCCGCGCTGCTCCCGCTCCCACGGGACGCCGACGGCGCCTCCGTGCAGATGCAAGCGCTGCTGCGCTGTTCGCGCATTCGGAGCCTCGAGGATAGCTCACTTGTGGCGACATGCAACGGGAGCTAACTTGTTATGCTATGCCAATTTCGGACGCATCTGCATCCTTGATCGACACAGCGGTTTGCGCGCGGGTTGTGGAGGTTCGTGAGCGGATCGCGGCGGCGGCGGTGCGGGGTGGGCACGGCCAAGTGGTCACCCTGATCGCGGTGACCAAGACCAATGGCCCAGAGGTGGTCGAGGCTGCCTGGCGGGCCGGGGTGGAGGACGTTGGCGAGAATCGCGTGCAAGAGGCCGAGTCGAAAATGGCCGTCGTTTCTGTCCCTGTGCGGTGGCACCTGATTGGCCATCTGCAGCGCAACAAAGCAAAGTCCGCGACGCGGTTTTGCTTGGTGCACGGGGTGGACAGTGAGCGCCTGGCAGAGGCGCTGCAGCAAGCAGCCAAGGCCGACGGTCGGGTGCTCGATGTGCTGCTGCAAGTGAATGTCAGCGGAGAGGTGTCGAAAGCGGGTGTTGAGCCAACCGCGGTCGCTGGTGTCGCGGATCGTTTGCGCGCGTGCACTCATCTGCGCGTGATGGGGGCGATGACCATGGCGCCGTTTGACGCGGAAGAGGGTATTTTGCGCGACGTCTTCGCCGGTGCACGAGCGGCGCGTGCGCAGCTCGTGCAGGCAGGTCATCCGGCCCCGTGGCTGAGCATGGGGATGTCGGGCGACTACGAGATTGCAGTAGAAGAAGGCGCGACACACGTGCGTCTGGGAACAGTCTTGTTCGGAGATCGGCCCACGCCGTGACGGCGGCGAAGCGGTCGTATCTCGGCGCTCACCTCGGGACCATGGCATGACGGACGACGCGTTTCACCTGACAGCGCTGGACGTACGGCGCTACGACTTTGGGAATGCCCTGAGAGGCTATGATCGCTCGCGTGTGGATCAGTTTCGCGATCAAGTCGCGGAAGAGCTTGAGCGCTTGTCACGCGCCAATCAGGAACTCGATCAAAAGGCGCGCAACTTTCACGAGCAGCTGAAGTCCTTCCGCGAGAGGGACAAGGCGTTGAACGATGCGTTGGTGAGCGCCCAGCAGCTGCGGGGAGAGATTCGCGAGCAGGCCGAGCGCGAAGCGCTCTTGATTGTGCGTGAGGCGCGCGCCGAAGCCGATAACTCGCTCGCCCAGGTGCGCGACGAGATCCGTCGCGCCGAAGAGGAATTGCAGCAACTTTGGCGGACGCGCCGGGGCTACCTGGCGCAGCTGCGCAATCAGGTGGAGCGACAGCTGTCTGAGTTGGTCGCATCCGAAAGCGAACCCGCACCGCCGTATGTGAAGACGCGTGAGCAGCGGGCGGATGCCGCCGCCGATGCGGCGGCCGGCGCCGCACGCCTTGCCCCGGACAGCAAGCTGCCCACCTCGGCGCCGCACCTCATCCCACCGCCGGCCGGCCCTGGCCCCGACGGACCGGCTCTGCTGCAGGAGCTGCGCTCACTTCCGCCGCGGCCGCCGTCGCTCACGCCGTCATGGCTTGACGCCGTGGACGAGTCATGACCTCGCAGCCGGAGTCGCGTCCGCAGCTCCAGAACACGCAAGAACATCAGCGGGTCGCCTTGGCACATCCGGCGCTCGGTCTGCACGCGCGCGAACGCATTGAAGCCTGCGCGCAGGCCGTGCGCATGCGATTCGCTCGACCGATCGATGTGGCGATCATTCTCGGCACCGGACTTGGCGCGTTGGCCCAGGAGATCAACATCGAGCAGTCGATCGAGTATCGCGAACTGCCGAACTTTCCGTTGGCCACCGTCGAATCGCATAGCGGTCGGTTGTTGTGCGGCACGCTGGGGGGGAAAACAGTCGTTGCCATGCAGGGGCGATTCCACCGGTACGAAGGCTACACGATGCAGCAGATCACCTTCCCCGTGCGCGTGTTGCGCGCGCTGGGTGCGAGCACGTTGATCGTGAGCAATGCGTGCGGTGGCATGCATCCGCTCTGGTCCGCCGGCGACCTGATGCTGATCGCCGACCACATCAACTTGCTGGGCGACAATCCGCTGATCGGGCCGAACGACGAGGCACTCGGCCCTCGTTTTCCGGATATGTCGGAACCGTACGACGAATCCTTGCGCCAACTCGCGCGCACTGTTGCTGCAGAACAGGGCATCACGTTGCGTGAGGGCGTGTACGCGGCGGTGCAGGGCCCCAACCTCGAAACACGCGCGGAGTATCGGTTCCTTCGAGCTGTTGGGGCGGACGTCGTGGGGATGTCGACGGTTCCCGAAGTGATTGTTGCGCGACATGGCGGCATGCGTGTGCTCGGGCTCTCCATCATTACGGACCAGTGCTTGCCCGATGCGCTTGCGCCCGCGCAGCTCGAACATATCGTGCGAGTCGCCCGCGCGTCTGAACCGAAACTCACGTCCGTCGTCAAGGGTGTGCTGTCGCGCCTGTAACAGGACGCACCGCGGCAGCGACGTGATTCACCGCGCGACGCACCGCGCTTTTTCGATGCTCTCACTGCTTTCACGTTCCTCTCATGACTGCTGCGCTTCCTGTGCCGACGTATCCGTTACTCTCTGAGCTTGGTGCCGACGCGTTCGAGCAAGACGTGCTCGCGCGATGGGACGAAGAAAAGCTGTTCGAAGCCGTTCAGGCGGCGCGTGTGGGTGGGACACCCTTTGTGTTCTACGAAGGACCGCCAACCGCGAACGGACGTCCCGGCATCCACCATGTCTTCGCGCGTACGATCAAGGACTTGTTTTGTCGCCATCGCGCCATGCAGGGGCACTTCGTGCCCCGGAAAGCGGGCTGGGATACGCACGGACTTCCGGTAGAAATCGAAGTCGAGAAGGAATTACAACGGGAGGCCGCCGAGCGACTCGGCGTGGATGTGGCCGAAATCGCCAAGCGCGGTGGCAAGCAGCTTATCGAGCAGACCGGCGTCGCCGAGTTCAACCAACGCTGCCGGGAGAGCGTGTGGAAGTACCGGGGCGAGTGGGAAAAGCTGTCGCAGCGCACGGCGTATTGGTTGGACTACGACAACCCGTATGTGACGTACTCGAACGACTACGTCGAGAGCGTCTGGTGGGCGTTGAACACGCTGCACGAGAAGGGATTGTTGTTTCGTGGGCACAAGATTTTGCCATACTGTTCTCGCTGCGGCACGGCGCTGTCCAGTCATGAAGTGGCGCAGGGCTACGAGGACGTGGAGGATCCGAGCGTGTACGTCGCGCTCGATTTGTTGGATGCGCACGGTCATGCCACGCCGGGTGCACGACGTCGCATTCTCGTGTGGACGACCACACCATGGACGTTGGTGTCGAATACCGCGCTGGCCGTGCACCCGGAGTTGGTGTATGCCGAGCTCCGAAAGAAGAGCGGCGTGGACTGGACGATCGTGCTCGCGGAAGCGCGACTGTCGGCCGTGCTCGGTGGCGATTGGAGTGATCGTTGGGATGTGGTCACTACGCATCGCGGCGCCGAGCTCACGGGACTGCGGTATCGTCGTCCGTTGGACTGGGTCCCCTATCCTGACGAGGGGAAACACGAGATCATCGTGGCTGAAGATTTTGTTTCGGCCGAAGATGGCAGCGGAGTGGTGCACATGGCACCGGCGTTCGGCGCCGATGACTACGCCGCAGGCCAGCGGCATGGCCTGGCGTTTGTGCAGCCGGTCACCGCGCGCGGCGAGTTCAATGCCGATGTCCCTGAAGTCGGTGGGGTGTTCGTGAAGCAGGCAGACGCACGGATCATCGAGGTCCTGCGTGAGCGCGACGTGTTGTGGAAGGCCACCACGTTTACGCATGCGTATCCGCACTGCTGGCGCTGTGGCACGCCATTGCTGTACTACGCGCGGGGGTCGTGGTTTGTGCGCACCACCTCGGTGCGTGAGGACTTGCTCGCACGGAACGCCGCCGTGAATTGGAATCCGTCAGAGATCGGCACGGGACGGTTCGGCGAGTGGCTGTCGAACAACGTCGACTGGGCGATCTCCCGTGACCGGTACTGGGGTACGCCGCTGCCGGTCTGGATCAACGACGCCGATCCGACGGAAGTCGACGTGTTGGGGAGCTATGCGGATCTCGCGGACCGCGTTGGACGGGCGCTGCCGGACGACTTCGATCCACACAAGCCGCACATCGATCAGTACACCTGGCCGTCGCCGTCGGGCACCGGGACGATGCGTCGCGTCAACGAGGTGATCGACACCTGGTTCGACTCGGGTTCCATGCCGTTTGCGCAGTGGCACTTTCCCTTCGAGAACCAGGAGATGGTGCGCGCGCAGTATCCGGCGGACTATATCGCCGAAGGCGTCGACCAAACGCGCGGTTGGTTCTACTCGTTGTTGGCCATTGCGACGGCCCTGGGCGATGCGCTGCCGAACAACGCGCCGGGCACGGCGGCCCCGTATCGCAACGTCGTGGTGAACGATCTCGTGCTGGATGCGAGCGGCCAGAAAATGTCCAAGAGCAAGGGGAACGTGGTGAGCCCTTGGGACGTGCTCTCCCGACATGGCGCGGACGCCGTCCGACTGTTTCTGGTGGCCTCCAGCCAGGTCTGGGTGCCGCGACGGTTCGACGAGAACGCCATCCGCGAGACGGCCGGTCGCTTTCTGCTCACGCTCCGCAACGTCTACAATGGAATCTTTGCGCAGTACGCGAATTTCGGCTGGGCGCCCAGTGATCGGGACCCGGCAGTGGCCGATCGGGCACCGTTGGATCGCTGGATTCTCTCTCGCTTGACGCGTGTTGAGGCCGATGTGGACCGTCAGCTGACGGCGTATGACGCGACGACCGCCGCCCGCCGCATCATGGAATTTGTGGACGAGGACGTCTCAAAGTGGTACGTCCGATTGTCGCGCAGCCGGTTTTATGACGTCGAGGGCGCCGACAATCGGGCGGCGTTCGCCACGCTGCACGAGGTGCTGACCGTGACCTGCCGTCTCTTGGCACCCTTCGCGCCGTTCATGACGGATTCGGTGCATCGGGCCCTGACCGGAACGTCGGTGCACCTGGCGCCGTTCACCCGCGGGACTGGGCTCATCGACGAGGCGATCGAATCGTCGATGCAGCATATTCGCAAGCTGGTCACGCTGGCCCACGCGGCCCGGGACATGGCGGAGGTCAAGGTGCGGCAGCCGCTACCGTCCATGCAGTGCGTCGTGCCCGGCGATCCAACGGGTGCGGCTGAGCTCGCTTCGTTGTTGGCGGCAGAGTTGAACGTGAAACACGTGGAGTTTGTCCGGTCGACCGACAGTTTGGTAGCGTTGGAGGCGAAAGCGAATTTTCGGGCGTTAGGAAAGAAGTTCGGAAAGGAGACGCCAGTGGTGGCAGAGGCGGTCGTCGGCCTGCCAGACGAGCAGCTTCGTCTGCTGGCCGTGGGAAATTCTGTCACAATCACGGTTTCTGGGGTTGACCGCTTGATCGATCCGGACGACGTCGCCATCATCCGGCGCGCTTCCGGTGCGGCAATTATCCAGGAAGACGCAGGGTACGGTGTTGCACTCGATCCAACGGTGACTCCTGAACTCCGCGCCGAAGGGTTGGCACGGGAGATCATCAGCCGGGTACAGCGTCTTCGAAAAGAGGCCCGCCTTGATGTCAGCGATAGAATTAGGCTGGCGTTGTGGGGTGACGACGAGGTGAACGCCGCGGTTGCAATGCATAGGGACCGAATTGCCGAGGAGGTCCTGGCGGTTCGGGTTATGATCGGTGATGAAGCAGGGACGCCACCCGATGGGGTATCGGCCGGTGACACGTGGACCGCGACACAGGTGGTGGACGTTGAAGGGCGTCCCGTACCGCTCGCGCTCAGAAAGGAAGGCTCCTGATGGCGGGTTCCAAGGCAGTCAAGGACGCGGCAAAAGCCGCCGACGAAGAAGCGACGAAGTTGGCGGAGGCGAAGAAGGACATGAAAAAGCCGAAGCCGATGTCAAAAAAGAACTTGGCACATTTCGAAAAGCGCTTGCTTGAAGAACGCAAACGCGTCACCAAGGAACTCGGGCATCACGGTGATGCCTTTGGGCCGAATGGTGAGGCGGAGGGGGACACGAGCGCCTATTCGTTTCACATGGCCGATCAGGGGACCGACGCGATGGAACGCGAGAAAGCCTTCCTCTTTGCCAGCAAAGAGGGGCGCTATCTTTGGCACCTCGACTATGCGCTGCGCAAGCTGTACAAAACCCCCGAGCGCTTCGGGATTTGCGAGGCGACCGGTGAATCGATCGCCTTTGAGCGACTTGATGCGTTGCCACATGCTCGATACTGTGTGGCATACAAGCAGCGTGAGGAAGACGCGAAAAAGTCGTGAGCATGAAGGCACTCATCGCGTGGCCGCTGATGCTGGTGGTCGTGGCTGTAGACGTGATCACCAAGGCGATGGCGGTCTCACAGCTGCCGCCCAATGGCGACTCGGTCCCGGTGTTCGGCGACGCCGTGCGGTTCGCGTTGGTCTACAACCCAGGGGCCGCCTTTGGGCTCTATCTGGGCAGCTACTCGCGGTGGATCTTCATGGCGCTGACCATCGGCGCGCTCATCATCCTGCGAAGGCTGTATGTGCAGTGTCAGGGTGACGACCGGGTGCGTGCGCTCGCTATCGCCATGGTCGCATCCGGGGCGGTCGGGAATCTTATCGATCGTCTGCGTACGGAACTCGGCGTGGTGGACTTCATCGACGTGGGATACGGGCTTTACCGATGGCCTACGTTTAACGTGGCCGACATGGCCGTAAGCGGCGGGGCCTTCCTGCTCGCCTGGGTCCTGTGGCGCGAAGCACCAAGCGAAGCTCCAGTGCAAGACGCCGCCAACGACGGATCAACTGTTATCGACTCGAGCGGCACACCATGAACACGCGCGTCACGTCTTCCTCGTCCGTCCCTTCCGTCGGGCCGCTCCCAACCGCCTACACCACGTGGCCATTCTGGCTGATCGTCGCGCTGGTCGTGGCGTTTGATTTTGTGACCAAGACCATGGCGGTCGAGGCGCTCTCTCCACGGCACGTCCCGCACCGCATCATCGGCGATGTCGTACGATTCACCTTGGCGTACAATCCCGGCGCGGCGTTCGGCATGCACCTTGGGCCGGCGTCACGCTGGATCTTTGGGGTGCTGAGCGTGGTCATTGTGGCGGTCCTGTTGCGCACAACCGCTGAACTCACGCAGTGGTCGAAGCTGGCGTCGATCGGTGTTCCCGTTGTGATCGGTGGCGCCATCGGGAACCTCGTGGACCGTGTGCGGCAGCGCGACGGCGTCGTTGACTTCATCGATATCGGTGTGGGCGACGTCCGTTTTTGGACCTTTAACGTGGCAGATTCGGCCGTAACCGTTGGTGCGATCTGTCTCGTGCTCGCGTTGTGGCAACAGGAGCGAGAACAGATGGCACGCGACAAAGCACGCGGGGATGTAGGACAAGGTGATACGGCCACCGGTTCGTCGCGCTCGTGAGCGCCGACGACCGAAGCCAACGTCCGTCCGTCACGCACGATTTTCTGGTCACCGACGATGTGGGTGAGCGACTGGATTTGCTGGTCTCTCGTCGCTGTGATCTCTCGCGCACCCAAGCGGCGACGCTGATTGCGACCGGGAACGTCCACGTGAATGCGAAAGCGGAGCGCTCCTCCTATCGCGGCGAACCCGACGACCGAGTCGTCGTCACGATCCCGCCGCCACCCGGGCGTGACATCGTCGCCGAAGCGATTCCCTTGTCCATCGCCTACGAAGACGACGACATGATCGTGGTCGACAAAGCCGCCGGGATGGTGGTCCATCCGGCGCCCGGCAATTGGAGCGGGACGTTGGTCAACGCGCTGATGGCGCACGGCGAGCCGCTCGCTGAGGGCAGTGCTGGTGCCGAGCGGGCGGGCCTCGTCCATCGGCTCGACAAGGATACCTCCGGCTTGTTGATCGTTGCCAAGACCGACGTGTCACATCGCCTGCTGAGCGCGGCGCTTGCCGCGCGTCGCGTTACACGGCGGTACGCGGCCGTCACGTGGGGGCACCTGACCAGCGATGCGATGACCATCGAGAAGCCGATTGCGCGCGATCCGCGAGACCGAACCCGTATGGCGATCGTCCCGGATGGGAAGGTGGCGAGAACGGACTTTGCCCGTTTAGCGCGGTTTGATTCGGTCGACCTGCTGCGTGCGCACTTGCACACAGGTCGCACCCATCAGATCCGTGTGCATCTCTCCTCGATTGGGCACCCGGTGGTCGGTGATGACACGTACGGTGGCGGTGGGGGGCGACGTCTCGCGGCACTTCCGCCGCAGCGGCATTTCCTGCATGCGGCATGGCTCCGCTTTCGTCATCCCATCTCCGGGGTGCCGATCGACCTTCGCTCGCCGCTGCCCGATGACCTTCGACGCTCGATCGCGGCACTGAGCGGGATGGACGAACTCGCATCGCACCAGGATCCGCTTGATCTCTTCGGCTTCTACACCGCGACCGACAGCAACAGCGTCGAGTCTTCCAGCGACTGATCGTCTTGACGACGCGGACGACGAACGTCCGCGCGTGCTGGTGGTGTGCGTGGGAGCGCGCGAATACGGGATTCCTGTCATGCAAGTGCGCGAAGTCGTGCGAGCGGATCACCTTGTGCGTGTGCCCGGTGCGTCGCCGATGGTACGCGGCGTGATCAATGTGCGCGGGACCGTCGTTACTGTGCTGGAACTCTCCGTGCTGCTACGCGCCCGACGTGCCGTTACGGTGCCGTCGATCGTCTTGCTCGAGCACGGCAGCCGCGTCATCGGGGTTGCCGTCGATGCGGTTCGTGATGTACGCCTGGATGCTCCGGTGGCGAGTGATGACGTCGCGCTGTCCGAGCAAACTCACGTCACGCCGCTTGACGCGGTCGCGCTCTGCGCGCCGCATCTGCTCTCTTCTGAGGAGATTTCACGGTGAGTCGTACTGTGCTGATCTGTGACGACGCGCTCTTCATGCGCACGATGGTTGGCGATATCCTGCAGCAGGCGGGATTCGAAGTGGTCGGAGAGGCCGAAACCGGCGTACAAGCCGTCGAGAAGTACCGGCAATTGCGTCCCGACCTTGTCACGATGGATATTGTGATGCCGGATATGGGTGGCATCGACGCCGTGCGGGAAATTACGAAGCAGGATCCGTCCGCGCGCATCCTCATGTGCAGCGCCATGGGGCAACAGGCGTTGGTCGTTGAAGCGATTCAGGCAGGCGCGAAGGACTTTGTCGTGAAGCCCTTTCAGCCAAGTCGCGTCCTCGAGGCCGTCACGCGCGTGCTCGCAGCGTAAGCTGCCAATACGCCGGTGTTCGGCGCTGCTATGGATCAGGCCCGCTACGCAGAGCTCTTTCGCACCGAGGCCGGCGAGCACCTCGACGCGCTGGACACCACGTTGCTCGACTTCGAAACGGAGCCGCACGACGCGCACGTGGCGACGCTGTTTCGGAGCATGCATACGGTCAAGGGCATGGCGGCCGCCATGGGGTATCGCGCGGTCGAGCGCATTGCGCACGATCTGGAATCACTACTCGATCGCGTGCGCAGCGGTGAGGTGGGAGCGCACGACGTCCTGGTGACTCGCTTGTTCGCGGGTACGGCGAACTTGCGCACGGCAGTGGAGACGGCGATGCGCTCGCCAGACGAGCCAACGGAACGCCTCACCACCACGGCGAGTTCGCCGGTGGACGGCAATCGAATCGAAATCGCCGAGATTGATCCGCTCACGGGATTCATCACCGTCGCCGTTTCCGAACCTGACTCAGCGCAGCCGACCCGTCTTTCGACCGCCACGGAAGGGTGTGTCGTGCACGTGCGCTTGACCGCTGACTGTCCGCTCAAGGGCGTGCGTGCGATGTTGGTGCTGGCGCGTCTCGAGTCGCTGGGTGCGGTGCGCTCGACCGATCCGCCGCAGTCGCGTTGGAACGATGAGCATTTTGATGGCGTCTTCGCGGTCACGGTGCTCTCGGCGGCGTCCGCCGACGTCATCGAGACGGCGGCTCGCGCTGCGGGCGATGTGGCACGCGTCACCGTGCACACGTTGCCGTCGAAGGCCGCGACGAATGCCGCAACGAATGCCGCAACGAATGCCGCGACGAATGCCGCAACGAATGCGGCGGACCCCACGCTCACGACGGTGCGCGTAGAGCGCAAACGCCTGGACTCGCTACTGGATTTGGTTGGCGAGCTGGTGGTCACGCGGGATCGATTGCTGCGCATTGCCGAGGAGAGCGATACCTCGTCCACGCGCGTCTTGACGCGCGTGGCGCATGACACCGCGCGATTGATTTCGGCGGTGCAGGACGAGGTGCTGCAAGCGCGCCTCGTACCGATCGGGCAGGTTTTCGAACGATTCCCGCGGTTGGTTCGGGACATCGCACGAGACCTTGGGAAAGATGTGCGGTTCGTTATCGAGGGCCGCGAGATCGAGCTGGATCGTTCGCTCCTTGATGCGATCGGCGACCCACTCATGCATCTCCTGCGCAACGCACTCGATCACGGCCTTGAAGACCCGGAGACGCGACGAGCAGCGGGGAAGTCGCCAACCGGTACACTCACAATACGCGCCGTTCGCGATCGTGCCGCCGTGGTGCTCCAGGTGGAAGACGACGGTCGCGGGATCGATCGCCTCGCCATTCTCCGTCGCGCGCATCAGCACGGGCTGGTTTCCCCAGGGATTACGCAGATCACCGACGAGGACTTGCTTCAGGTCCTCGCGCACCCCGGTTTTTCGACCGCGCGGGCCGTCACGGCGATTTCCGGACGGGGCGTTGGCGTGGACGTGGTCGCCACGCGCGTTCGATCCCTCGGCGGTACGCTGGCCCTTGAGACGCTGGAGGGGGAAGGCTCCGTGTTTTCCCTCCGGGTGCCGGTCACGCTGGCGATCATGCGAGCGCTCCTCGTGGTGGTCGACGGATTGACGTATGCATTGCCGGCCGCCCATGTGATTGAAGCATTGGAGTTCGACCCGCGGCTGCTGGTCCCCACCACAGACTACGAATCGATCACGTTGCGCGACGAGGTGCTGCCTGTCCTGCATGTGCGGGAGCGATTCCATCGCCCGCGTCGGGAGGCGGAGAGCCACGTGGTGGTGGTGGAGGTGGCTGGCCGACGCACCGCGCTGGTGGTCGATGCGCTCATCGCGCAGCTGGACATCGTCGTCAAACCGTATCAGGCGGTCAAAGGGAGCGCCCAGTGGTTCAGCGGCGCCACCGTGCTCGGTGACGGGACACCAGCGCTCATCGTCGATCTGGGTAGCCTCACGTGATCGCGCCGGACGTTCCCCACGATATTGCACCGAGGGTGAAGTAAAGATGGAAGTCATCCGGTCGCTCAAGACCATTCAATTGGACGCACTGCGCGAAACGGCGAATATTGGTGCCGGCCATGCAGCGACGGCGCTTTCGCAAATGACCGGCAGCACCATCATGATCAAGGTGCCGGCGATTTCCGTCTTCAGTATTGAAGACATGCCTGCGCAGTTCAGCGCCGAAGAGGAGCCAGTCGCTGCCGTCCTGATGCATATGCTCGGCGATCTGAGCGGCCGCACACTCCTGGTCTTTCCGCGACCGACCGTGATGCGACTCGCCGAGCTGATGTTGCGTCGCCCGATAGGCTCGTCGCTGGCACTTGGCGAACTGGAATCCTCGGCCATCAAGGAAGCGGGGAACATCCTGAGCGGCGCCTACATGAACGCGCTCAGCGACTTCCTCGGCATGCTGCTCTTGCCGTCGCCGCCCACGCTGGTGATCGATATGTCGACCGCCGTGCTGACCAGCGCCTTCGGTGAGTTTGCGCCTGACCCGGACTCCATACTCTGCGTCGAGAGTGAGTTCCTGCTGCGCGACCTGCAGCAGACGCTGCGTGGATTCTTCCTGCTGCTCCCCGATCCGGCGTCGTTGCAGGTCATGCTGCGCGCCCTGCGCCTCGCGTAGGCGAATTGTGAGTCGAAGCGACCAGAACACGGTGACACCGGAGGGGCGTGACACGGAATTGCTTCGTGGCATGGCGGATCGGCTTGATCCCAGCGACCCCGGCGCGTTCAATAATCTTGGCGTGCTGTACTACAGCAAGGGACTGTACGCCGACGCGGTCGATGCCTTCCTGCGCGCCTTGACCATCGATGCGCGGATGCGGGCGGCCTCGCGCAATCTCGAAATCGCGGCTGCGAAACCCGGCGCCTGTGACGCGCGACTCGCACGGCTCACGGTACAGCTCCACGAGCAGCCTGAGCACACGGCGCTTCGTCGCGAGCATGCGCGACTGCTGCGCATGATCGGACGGCACGCCGACGCGACGCGAGCGCTCGACGCACTCATCTCGGAAGATCCCGATGACGGTGCGTCGTTGTTTGAACGAGGGTTGATCGAGCAACGGGCGGGGGATCTGCGGCGCGCACAACGCTGGCTCGAACGGGCCGTCCGATCGGCCGAACGCGACCCCATTGCGCGCCTGCACCTGGCGGAAGTGCTCTATCAGCGTGGGCTGAATGAGCAGTCCTTGCTTGTGCTGGATGCCGCATTGGAGATCGACAATACCATCGCTGACGCCCATCTCCTGCGCGGCTTTGTCCTCGGTGACATGGGCCGACATGACGCAGCGATGGCTGCCGCGAAGTTCGCCGCCGAGCTCAATCCGGCGATTCAGTCCTTGCAGCCGGACTTGTCGCTTGAATCGAACCGCGTACCTGAGGTACCCTCTGCGTCGGCCACTCCCGACGGCGGATTGGCGCGGTACGGGTTGGGGCTCGCGTTTCGACAGCGTGGCTACTTCGACGAGGCACGACGGGAATTTCAGCGCGCGCTGCTGCAGGGCGAAGATGCGCAGCTGGCTCGGCACGCGATTGCCGAGTTGGACGTCGTTGGTGGACTCTTCGCCAACGCGAGGCGTGCGTTCGAAGGACTGCTTCGCGAGCATCCGACGCATGCGCGCTACTGGAATGAGCTTGGCGTAGCGCTGCATCAAGGTGGCGATGTGCCTGGTGCCGTGGACGCCTACCAGAGCGCGTTGCGGTGTGACCCGCGAAGCCCGCTCGCCTACAACAACCTCGGCGTCGCGCTCTTTGACCTGAACGACGTCTCCGGTGCCAAGGACGCGCTTGGCCGCGCGATGGAGCTTGATCCGAGTGCCGTGGTCGCGCGGACGAATCTCGCGATGTGGTTTCGGCGGCGAAACGAACCACTCGCCGCGCTCGGATTGCTTCGGGAGTTGGTCGCCTTCCAGTCACAGAACGCCGACGGCTGGCACGCGCTGGGACTGGTCTGCCTGCAACTTGACTGGCAGGACGAGGCGCGCGGCGCGTTCGCCCGCGCCGTCGAAGAACGACCGACACACGCAGAAGCGCGATACTCGTTGGCACAGATGTTGGCCGCTGACGGCGACCATGACGGGGCGCTGCGCGAAACACAGCAGGCCATGGGCATCGCGCCCGTGCGTATCGACGCGCGCATGCGCGTGGCCATCGAATTGCAGCGTGAATGCCCGGAAGCATGCGGCGCACTGGATCTGTTGTCGCTCCGGCAAGGTGATCCGTTGGCCGGGGTCGCGCTGAGCAGCCACGACGTCGCCACACTGCTCCCCGAGCAACCGGCCGACCCCGCGACCGCCTGTCGTACCGATCTTGGCGAGGTGACCACTGTCTGCGACGACGCCGAGCGTCACTCGGGGCGCGGGATGCACGGCGAAGCGCTTGATCGCTTTACGCAAGCGATGGATCAACTCGACGTCACTCAGCGTCGTCCCAATGCCCCTCACTACGCCTTGTGGCGACGCGCCGCGATCGGGCAGGCTCGTGCCTTGTGTTTGCTCACGCGAGGTGCCGAGGCGCTTCCGGTGCTCAAGACACTGGGATCGCACAATGGACAAGACGCCGAAGTGCTTGCGCTGTTCGCCTGCAGTGCCGCCGCGTGCGATCCGATCCCGGTGGACACCGTGCGGACCGCGATTATCCGCTTGCTGCGGATTGAGCGCGTCAGCGCGGCGCTGATGCACTTCGCCGGCGATAGCGCCGTCGGCATCGCCGATGACGGGCTGGCATTGGCCTGCTATCGCCGTGCGCTCTCCCTCGACCCCGGCCGTCCGTCGCCGCGCGTCGCGATCGCCAGGCTTTTGCGGCTACGCGGCGATCTGCTGGCCGCGCGCCTCGAACTTGTCGCGGCGTTGAGTCTTGCGCCACAATGGCGGGAGGCGGTGCTGGAGTTGGCGCAGGTGCACCGTGATGCCGATCGTCCGCAGGAGGTGCTCACGCTGTTGGCCGAGCACTTGCAGCGCCATTCGACAGATCTGGGCGGCCTGGTGTTGCTTGCCGAAACCCTCATCAGGCTCGACCAGGATACCGATGCGCGCGTCGCGGTCACGCGTGTCCTGCGGCACGAGCCCAACCACCTCCACGCGCTCTGGCTGGACGGTGTCTTGTTGGCGCGTCAATCACGTCTCCGTGATGCGCGTGATCGGTGGCGACTGGTGGCAGAGGGCGAGGGCGATCAGGAGATTCAAGCGAAGGCGCGTCGCGCCATTGCCAAGGTTGAAGTCCCACTCGCCCGAGCGGCATCATGAAAGCTGATTCCGAACGCGTCGCGGTGAGTGCGCGCAAGGTTGCCGACATGCCGCGGCGATGAGCCTCGAAGGACGCTTACGCGAACTGGGGTTGCCCGAGGTCCTGCAACTCCTGGGGTTGAGTCGGAAGACCGGCACCTTGCACTTGCAGGCGCAGGTGCAGGGCCGTGCCGCGTTTGTGCGAATCACAAATGGGGCTGTCGTTGATGCCGCCCAGTGGCGCCTGGGCGAGAGTGAACACGAAGTCCCTCTGGGACTGGCGATGTCGGCGGCCGCAACGCGCGTCGTGCACGAGTGTGTGCTGGAGCTCTTGTCGTGGCGCGACGGCGATTTCGCGTTTACGCCGGAGGAGGGCAAACCGGCGCCCAGTCCGGTGCGCATCGGCGTCGAACTCTTGCTTGTGGAGAGCGCGCAACGTGCGCATGCGTGGGAACGCATCGCCGATCGCATCGCCAACGCACAGGTCGTCCCGGCGTTCGTTGACGTCGAACCGCGGCAGCTGCCCTTGTTGCGCCTGGTGCCGCAAGAGTGGGAAATCCTCACGCGCGTGGACGGCAGCCGGGATCTGAGCGAGCTCGCGACGGTGCTGGGCCGCGAGTTACTGGACGTGGCGGAGATCGTGCATGGGCTGATTGGCGCTGGGTTGCTGACGTTGCGCGAAGCGGAGACAGCGCCCCGTCGCAATCCCACACCGCCGATCGGTGCGGCTACACAGGTGCTGACTGGCGAGCTGCCGTTGGTGCGTATCACGCCGCTCATCACGCCGCTCATCACGCCGCTCATCACGCCGCTCATGAGGAGCCCGTTTGCGGACCACCCGAGCTCCAGCCCCTCGGCCGAGGACTTGACGGACGAGGACTCGTTGTTTGACCCGACCCAGGCCGGGCTCGTCTTGGCCGACGGCCTGCCGCGATTCCGCACCACCCCCTACGGTGTCACGGCAGTGGCTGGGAGCGTGCCCATCACTCCGCCGGTGGCCGTTGCGCCAGCGGCCCCTGAGACGTCTGTCGAGGGAGTGGGTATTGGAGGGCCTTCGCCGACTACGGACGTGACGGCGCTGTCGACGCATGGAGACATGGCGGCGCGGCGCGGCGATCTGCGTGGGGCGCTGGCCTTCTGGAGTGCCGCTCTGCGGTCGGAGGCCTCTCATCCAGACGCGGATCGTATCCGCGAGGCGATTGCGTTGGCCGCTCGACTGCACGCGTTGCTGCATTCCGCAGAACGTCGCACGTAACGACACGTCGGAAAGGGACGGGCGCATGCCCATCGTGGACCATGCCACGAAGCTGATTACCTGCAAGCTGGTCTACTACGGTCCCGGACGATCGGGCAAGACGACCAACTTGACGTATCTGCACGGCGCCCTGCCAAGCACGCAGGTCGGCGAGCTCACGTCGCTCGCGACGCGACGCGACCGCACGCTGTTCTTCGACTACTTGCCGGTCGACCTTGGCACGGTTGGCGCCTATCGCGTGCGCTTCCAGCTGTATACGGTGCCCGGGCAGCCGTACTATCGCGCCATTCGGCAGCTGGTGCTGCAAGGTGCAGACGGTATTGCCTTCGTCGCCGATAGTCAGCGGCATCGATGGGATGACAATCAGGAGAGCCTGCAGGATATGCACGCCAATCTCGCCGAACATGGCGTCGATGTGCGCGACCTCCCAGTGGTCATGCAGTACAACAAACAAGATCTGCCATCCTCGCTTGCGGCGACCACCGCCGAGCTCTCGGCGGCGCTGAATTTTCGCGCCGTCCCCGAATTCGCCTCCGACGCGTTGCACGGCATGGGCGTGTTCGATACCCTGCGGTCACTCGGCATGCGCGTCCTGCGTCGACTCGGCGCCGATGACGGATCGCCGTCCCCCTCTGGAGAAGGACCTCGACGCACCCCCCGCGCGAGTCCGCCCGCCAACGCGCCTTCGCACGCGCCTTCCCACGTGCCCGCTCACGCGCCCGCCAACGCGCCCGCCCATGCGTCGAACAATACGGCCGAACTCATGACCGTTGGAGCGGGCGTGTGACGACGCTGCTTGACGGCGGCTATCGCTTTGAGACGTTCGTCATCGGCTCCTCGAACCGCCTCGCTGCCTCGGCGGCGCACGCGGTCGCCGAGGCGCCGGGCAGCGCCTACAACCCTTTGTTCGTTTATGGGGGATCCGGCCTCGGCAAGACGCATCTCGTGGCCGCCATTGCGTACCAAGCGCGCGCGATCCAACCCGCGCTGCGCGTGGAGTTCAGCACGGGTGAAGACGTGGCCGAACGTCTGCACAAAGCCATTGGTGCCGGGCAGCAGGTGGAGTTTGGGCGACGCTATCAGGAAGTGGACCTCCTGATTCTGGATGACGTGCAGTTCCTGACGGGTCAACGAGAAACGCAGACCGAGCTGCTCCGGCTGTTCAATCTGATGCAGGGGAAAGGCAGACAGCTGGTGCTCACCAGTGATCGCCCGCCCGCCGAAATTCCCGATGTCGACCAACGGCTGCTGTCCCGTCTGTCTGGTGGTTTGATCGTTGACGTCGGTGCACCTGACTTCGAAATGCGATTGGCGATTCTGCGCAACGCCTGCGGCGAACGTGGATTGACGTTCGATGCCGGTGTGCTGGACGAAACGGCACGCTTGCCGTACGGCAACGTTCGCGAGTTGAAAGGCGCACTCAATCGTCTCTCGGCCTTTCAGCAACTCGAAGGACAGGCCATTACCGCTGACGACGTCCGCGCCGTGCTTGGTGAGCGCCACTCCGCCTCCATCGCGCCGTCGAAAACACCGCCATCCACCACGAGTGTTGCCGGAGCGGAATACGAAGGATTTCTCGCCGACGTGCTGCACGAGGTCGAAACACGCGTGGAGCAGTGGCGCGTTCACCTTGGCGAGGCGTGTGCCTTCTGGCGCGAGGAGGGCTACGTCACCAACGTGTTGGAACGTGCGATGCACTTGCCTGTCGCGCCGGACGTAAACGGGCTGTTGGCCACCTTTACGGCCGCCGTGGAGCACCTGCGCAACATCGAAGCGCAGGCACTCGCCGTCGATGCGTCCTTGCGCGGCCATCCGGCGTTTCGCAATCCCGAGATGATCGCCGAAGCGCAATCCCTGCTGGATCGTGCGATCGTGAGTGCGGTCCCGTTGCCATCGCCCAACCCGCTCTGGACGCGCGCCGCGATGGAAAGCGGACTGTCGAATCAACTGGTATTGAAGGCCTTCGACGCCGTACTGGAGCATCCGGGGAAGCGCTACAACCCGCTGTACATCCATGGGCCGAATGGCGTGGGGAAGACCCACGTGGCGCACGCGCTTGGGAACGCGGTGCGTGCGGCGTGGCCGCGCAAAACGGTTGCCTGTCTGAATGCGTCGCTCTTTGTCGATGAGTTAATCGCGGCGATGCAGGAAGGGGCCGTCGAGCGCTGGCGCTCACGCTATCGCGCGGCCGACGTGCTGATCGTCGACGATGTGCAGCAGTTGGAGGACAAGGAGCGGACACAGGACGAGCTATTTCATCTGTTCAATCATCTCTACGATCGCGGCAGTCAGATCGTGTTGACTGGCGATCGCGCACCGCGTGAGATGTTCGGGTTGGCCGATCGGCTGCGCTCGCGCTTCGAGGGTGGCTTGGTGGCCACGCTGCAAGCGCCCGATCGCGCGATGCGCGAACGGTTGGTGCAGCGGTGGCTCCTTGAAGCGGGACAACAGCCGGGGCAGGGGTTGATCGCCTTTCTGGCCGATCGCGACGCGGCGAGTGTCCGCGAGGTGGTTGGGTTGATGACGCGGCTCATCGCGGCGGCGGAGATGGCAGGGCGCCCGCTGTCATTGGACATTGCGCAGCGCGAACTCGGCGTTGCCCGCACCGAGCACTCCGTCTTCATCGCGCACACCCCGGAACCGGGAATGCTGGATGACTTCTTTCTTGACAAAGAGAAGGTGATCTGGGAGTGGCCTGAGATCGGTGGTCGCCTTATCGAGGAATACCGCTAGTGGCGATTCGAGGGAATCTTTCAGAGGCCAGTCTCGCGGATGTGCTGCAACTGCTGGCACTCGGGCAGAAGACCGGATGTCTGAGCGTTGCCCGCGAGGGAAGCTTTGGCGCGGTGCACTTTGATCGCGGCCGCATTGTCTATGCCACGCTGGTCAATCGCCGCGATCGGCTTGGTGATCGGCTGTTGCGCAGCGGCGTGATCACGGCCGATGCGTTGGCACGCGCGGCGGCGGGTTCGACCAGTCAGGATGATCGGGATCTCATCGCCGCGCTCAATCGACAGTCCGTCGTCGACGTCGACCAAATGCTGGCGCACTTCCGCGCGCAGGTGGAAGAGGCGGTCTATCATCTGTTCGCCTGGGACTCGGGCACCTTCACCTTCGAACCGGAGGCGCGTCCTGCAACGGCTGAGCCACTCGTCTCGATCAGTGCGGACACGCTGCTGCTCGAGGGAGCGCGCCGCGTTGACGAGTGGACGCAGATCGCCAAGAAGATTCCGAGCCTTGACTTGATCTTTGAAGTGGACGCCCGACGTCTGGCGCAGTCCGACGTGACGCTGAGCGCCACGCAAGAACAGCTCATTCCGCTCCTTGACGGCGCGATCGACGTGCAGGCGGTTGTCGAACGCTCGGGCATCGATGAGTTCGAGGTGGGCAAGGCGCTGTTCGGGTTGATCACCGCCGGCTTTGCGCAGCGCGTGGGGCGCAGTGCCGCGCGGCGACAGCCACCGCCGGAAAGTCGGATTGCGGAGCATCGAAACCTGGGTGTGGCCTTCTATCGGACTGGCCTTCTCGATGAGGCGCAGCGTGAGTTTCGGCGCGTGCTGGAACTGCGTGATGCCGATGGGGCGGCGCGTTTTCATCTGGGGTTGGTGCAGCTTCGCCGTGGACAATTCGAGGAGGCTGTGGATACCCTCCGGCGCGCCGCGCGCGAGCCGGAGGCGCCGCCTGCGGTGCTTCACGATCTCGCCTTCGCCCTTGAACGGCTCGGGCGATTGGATGAAGCCGCCGAAGCGCTTGCGGAAGCGGCGACACGCGCGCCCGTGGCAGACCCACGCATTGCCCTTTCGGAGGCGATGCTGTTTCTGCAGCGCGGACAGCTGGACGCTGCCGACGAGCGATTGTCGACCGCACGCGCGGGATGGGGTGCACGCCAGCCTACCGCCGCATGGTATCACGCGTCAGGGCTCGCCGCGGCATTGGCCGGCGACACCGCGCGCGCACTCGCCGTGCTGGAGGAAGGCCTCACTGTGCATCCGCACGCAGCGGCGCTGCACAACAATCTGGCGGTGGTCCATGAACGACGCGGCAGCTACGAGTTGGCGGCCCGCACGCTCGAACACGCGCTGCTGGAAGATGCCCACTGTGCGCACCTGCACAAGAACCTCGGCGACTACCTCTACCGTGCGCAGCGATACGATGAGGCGTATGAAGCATTTGTGCGAGTGGTGCGCCTGAACGAGGCGCACGGTGCTGATGTCTACCTCAAGCTCGGCAACATCCATTACCGGCGAGGAAGCATGGACGACGCGCGTACCGCGTGGGAACGCGCGCTCGAGATCGACCCCGCGAATCGGATTGTCCACGCCAACCTCGAAGCGCTGCGCCGCGCCGATTCGGAGCATGCGGCCGAGCCGCGTGCCGAACTGGCAACCATGAGCCGTGTGGCGTAATCAAGGGCGTGTTCGCAAATGAAGCAGATCCACGTTGCTATCGCCGACTACGCCGTGGGACGTGCCGGCCTGACGCTGGTGACGATCGGACTTGGCTCGTGCGTGGGGATTGCTCTGTATGCCCCGGACGTGCGCGTGGGCGCCCTCGCGCATGTGCTTTTGCCAAACGTCAACTTGTCCGCCGCGCAGAGCGTTCCAGGCAAGTACCCGGCGACCGCGGTGCCGATGATGGTGCGTCGCATGCGGGAACTCGGCGCACGCGGTGCGATTCAAGCGCGCTTGGTCGGCGGGGCCAGCATGTTCGCGCCACTACTCCCCACGGGATCCATGTCACTGGGCGCCAGAAACGTCGCTGCCGCACACGCTGCGTGTTCGGAGATGCAGGTGCCCATCGTGGCGGAGGATGTGGGGGGCATGCATGGACGATCGGTGTTTTTCGATCTTGCAGCCGGACGGGTCCTGGTCCGCTCTATCCGCCATGGTGATGTGGAGCTCTGATTGGCGTTCCCCGTGACGTCCGTTCTCGGTGCTCGGGGCGCGCACCATCGCGGGTTCGCACTGAATGCGACGGCTCGATGACGTCGCCGCGATTCCGATCAACGGCAGCGTTCGCCCAACAGTCACGCCGAGAGGAGTCGCTGGTGGACTGGGCCACGTTTGTCGTGTTCACGCTTGGTGGACGATATTGGGCGGTTCCAGTCGAATGCACGGAGCGGGTGGTGCGGACATCCGTACACGACGGACCGTCGCCCACATCGATTAAGCACGGCGAACAGCTGGTTCCGGTGTTCGACCTTGCACGTGCGATCCTCACTGATCTGCCCCCGTTGCCAATCGCACTCGGCGCCCCCTCATCGAGCGCGACGGACCGCGGATGGCTGCTGCTGTCGGTACACGAGGGGTGGGTGGCTTGTCTCGTCGACGCTGTCCGCGAAGTGGCCACGATCGACGCCGCCACGGTGCGTGCCGTACCCCACAACGATCCGCGGCAGGCGCGTGGCGACAGCGTGCGCGGGGTATTCACCCGCCGAGACCACGAGGTCCTGGTGCTCGACCTGTCGCGCGTGGTGCGCGCGGCCCATGATGCCTCGCGCCACAGTGATGTATGATTCGCGATGCCGCTACGCATCGCACTCGGACGTAGGCCCTCGTGAAGCCCACAGAGACGCAAGTCCCTGCCGCGCTCAT
>Ga0105046_10000284_pt1 | contig 67277 bp, 42 predicted proteins | sample MAT03_FD_78385 | JGI IMG/M metagenome (GOLD analysis project Ga0105046, IMG submission 78385) | Freshwater microbial communities from Lake Fryxell liftoff mats and glacier meltwater in Antarctica - MAT-03 (megahit assembly) | ecosystem: Environmental > Aquatic > Freshwater > Ice > Liftoff...
AAATTCGTCACGCTGTTCGGCGGTGTAGCGGCGTCGAGGCCTGTGTCTCCTGTTGTCCATTTCCCGATCATAACCCGCTACAGTCGCGATCGGGAAGACGCTCTCGGCTTACCGCTTACGAAATACGCAGCCTGGAATCCGGGTTCCGCAATTCTGCCGAACATAGGGAAGTCGACAAGCACCACCGCCACGGAATCGAGACCTTTGGCTTGGTTGACCGAGGTCCAGGCAAGGGAGCCAGGACGGCGCTGTCGAAAATCCACCAGTGGTAGCCCTCCCAGCTGCTCCGCATCACGCAGGATCGACTTCTCTCGACGCCCATGCCTGCTGAGTACCAGAACATCTTCGGCACGGCAGCACCCCTGATCGATCCAGCGTCGGACGATTTCGCCAGTGATGGCCAGCGCCTGGTCGGCAGTGACGCTTACGGTCGGTCTCCGGGACAGGCCCCTCCGGGAGGCTTCCCCGTTGCACCAACCCCTCGACCAGATCTCTGGTTCCCGGGGCGTTGAGGGATTTCAGAAACTCGAACATGGGCGGGTGTAACGCAGCGTTCGCTGAAGCTGGATGAGCACGGGATTGCCTCGGAGGGCCCGGCAAATGGGCCCAGATTCGAAGGCGTTAACGGAGCGGAATTGGGGACGCTGGCCAGGGTCGTGAGCAAGGTCGACTCGGGCCGTTTCTCGCTCGCGCAGAAGGTGCCAATAGACGCTCCACCATCCCGGCCCAATCCAGTCGGTCGGCCAATCGGCCACGGTGGTGTCATGGTCCTGCGCCTCGTCCACCGCCATGGCGTCGAACTCCGGCTGCGAGAGCCCTTCACGGACGATCTGCATGAGCAGGGCGGGCAAACCGAGCGTGTAAAAGTCCGCCCGCTCCGGACCTTCGGGCGGGACCTCGTAGGCGAGGCCGGCTCGGGTCACGAGGTTGCGCGCGAGTTCCTCCCAACTGAGCACAACGATCTCGCCGCGGGGGAGACGTCCACGAAGCCGCATCAACCTGACGAGATCGCGGATGAAATCCGTCAGGGCCAGGTTGTAGATGAGAAAAAGTACCCGTGAACCCGCTGGTCCGGTGCCGGCCCAGCGTCGGGCCAATTCAAGGACGAGCCATGTCTTCCCGGTGCCGGTGCCCCCTTGCACGACAAACTGACGGTTGCTTTGGTCGTTGATGACCCGGACAACCGCCTTCCATTCGGCGTCGAGCTGGATCAGCGGGTGGTCGCCGCGCTCGATGTCCCAGCGGCCACTAGGAGGCCAATGGTGCAGGAGAGCGGCTTTAACCTCGATCACCATGAAACCGACATCGGATCCAAGCACGAGGAAGTCGCCCTCCCGAGTTTGGTTAGCGTTGTCCTGGTAGTGGAATCCCCACCGGATGACCCAGTCGTCCGGGAGGCGGCCGAGGTGGTCGGCCACCCGCAGTTCGGTCGGATCCGCGAGTTCGGCTGGTCGATTGAGGATTCAGTGGGCCAGGGGTTCAGGGAATGCGACCCAGCTCCGGGGACCTACGAGGGACTGTCGACCGGCGTGGGATAGGCACTGCCAGCCCTTGTTCGCGTGATCCAATTCCCACCTATCGATAAGAGGGTTTCGAAGCACGTGTGAGACCCGAGGCGGGATTCCGGCGGAGTCGGACGAAGGGTCCTTGGAGGATTTCTGGTCTCTACTTCGCCGGAGGTGCTTCGGCCGCGAACTCGGAAGCGCCGACGTCCCAAGCCGAACCCTGGGGACGGGGCTGGCGGTACGCGTCGTCTCTGAAGGCGTCCAAGGATTTCCCCGAATCAATCACGGACGTCGCGGTGGCGGTCAGGCGAAGATCGCCTTCCGCAAGGTTCCGAAACCATGACGTTTCAGCGCGTTCGAGGTTGTTCGTCCAGGGCGCCAAGGGCGCATCGTCGCGCCGCTGAATGGATCGGTTTACGAGGTTGTTGCGGAAGACGAGATTCGTGCTTCCGCGGAAGCGATATTCCATCGAGGCCCAGTAGGTGGGGACGACCACAGTGTTGTTGTCCACCTGCACCCCCGTGGCATGTTCGAGTCCGATTCCCACGTCGGTGTGCGGGCCAGTGTCATCGTTGAAGACCATGTTGTTGCGGATGACGCTGGCGCCGCCGTTGTGACCGCCCTCGGCGCTGACGAGGCCAAAGCCGATGCCGCGATCGCAGTTCACGATCCGGTTGCGCTCCACGACGATGTTCTGGGGACCGTCGGGACAGCGCTTCCAAAAATGAATCGCATGCTCGGCAATGCCCTCCTGGTCGGCGGGAACCCGAAGGTTGCGGAACAGATTGTCACGCACGATCCAGCTGACGCCTTTGTGGATGTCGATGCCACCGGTGTAATATTGGTAGGCCCAGCCGCTGGTGAACTTGAAGAGGCACTGTTCGATGCAGCCGTCGATCGCACCGACGAGGTCGTCGTCGGATGACGAGCCTTTGATGAATTGCTCGATGCAGTTTACGAGCCGGCAGTTGTGGACCAAGAGACCCGATACATTGAACGAGCTCTCTCCGCGGACTTGGATGCCGTGGTAGCGACAGTAGCCGAGGGAGAGATCTGACATGGCCACGTCGTTCGCGGAAACCACGAAAACATTTGCCAAGGTGGCCTTCGGCCCTTCATCCCGTCCCCGAACGATGACCGCGTCGCGGTTTCCAGAGGCGCTGCGGATCACGAGGCCTGGGCAAAGGATTTCAAGTGCTGGAGAATCCAGCCGATAGGTTCCGTCGACGAGGAGGAGGGTGGTCGGGGTCTTCCGATCGTTGGCGGCATCCAGGGCCGCTTTCAATTAGGTGACGGTGGCGATCTCGCGGACCTGACCGCGGCTGAGGCTCAGCGGCGACCCGGTTCCAGGTTCCGCCGCACGCGAAATCGGGGGCGCAAGCAGTAGGTGGATGAGAATCGCCAGGCTGATCGCCAAGGGCAGGGTTTGGCGCATGCGGTGGGGTTTCAGACAGAGGAACAAGCGTCGCCGGTCTCGGCAACGCCGGAAACGTCATCGGGGCGATGGGCTGCGAGTTGGCTGCTGGCCTTGCGCGCCACTTCGGCGAGCTCGTTGTGCGGATTGATCTCGATGGCGCGCTTGTAAGCATCGGTGGCCGAATTCCGTTGTCCCCCCTGACTTTGGGCATCGCCGAGCGCGAGCCAGGCACCCTGATCGGCGGGTTGAGACTCCACGGCTTTTCGGAGGTGCTCAACGGCCTTGTCCGGATGCTTGCCCAGCTTGAGATGACCGATCCCAAGGTTTCGATTGGCCCAAGGGTGGGCCGGATCCAGCGCCACGGCGCGTTCGAGGGTCCCGATGGCGGTTTCGTTGTTCTGTTGTCGCAATTGGGCGACGCCGAGGGCCACGAGGGCGTTGATGAAATCCGGGGTGAGTTCGACCGCGCGGGTGAGGTGATCCTCCGCTTCCGCCAGACGTCGCGCCTCGCTGAGGGCGAGGCCGAGGTTGTAGAGGACGTTCACGTCGTCTGGATCCCGGGTCAGGAGAAACTCCAACAACTGCACCCCGTGGGCCGTGCGGCCCCTCCGAAGGTGGGAGATCGCGATGTCGAGAAGGGTTTCCCCGGCCGATGAATCGGGGCTCCATGTGACGGCCACCTGCCGGTCGTCGACTGTCACCGAGGCGCAGCCCTTGAAGCCTTGAAACGTGGCGAGCAAGGCCTCGTTGACCGCCTGGCGGAAGGCGGGTGTGCCGGGGGTCCGTGCATCGGACGACAGGAGATCGGGATCGAACCGATCCAAGGGGAGCGTGAACGTTTGGATGTCGGTGCTCACTGGCCCTCCTGGATCCATGCAAACCATTTCGATAGCCGGAGAATCGACGGCCAGAGCTTGCCGGTTCGTTCCTCAACCAGCCGAAGTACCCGCGCCGCAGGACCCTCATGTATCGTCACCGCGGCAAAGGCTACAGACCGAGGCTAGGCATGGCGACCTCGAAGCCGGGTTTTGAATCGCCCATGCCCGTTCTCTCCATACCCTAAAACGCCGATGCCCGAGGACGTGATCGTCTGAGAATTCTTGGGACGCCCTCGCTGCGAAGACCGGTGTTAAGGTGGAAGGACAGAATCCATGAATCAGCTGCCTGGCCGCGTCGCTTCCAGCATGACCTTGGTGCCCCTGCCCCACGACAGACCCCAATCGCGCATGGTATCCAGCACGGGCCGGAGTGCCTTGCCCTTCTTCGTCAGGCGGTAGGCGAGCCGCCTGGCGCCTTCAGCCGTAGGAACCTGCTCAACAATGTCGTGATCCAGAAGACGTTCGAGCCGTTCGCTCAGGATGTTGGTCGGAATGCCCTCAGGCGACGCGATGAAGTCCCGAAATCGTGTTCGTCCCAGAAACAGGTCACGGATGACGATCAGCGTCCAGCGGTCCCCCACGATGTCGAGGGAGTATGCCACGGGGCACCGGGAGCGCTGCTTCAATTCCGACATGACTTGAGAATGCCACTGGAAATACTTGCAGACAACAAGTGTCCACACTTGCGCAATGCAAGTAATCGGGCATCGTCCTCGACGTGGACCAGAGCAGCGAACCGCGGCTTGCCGCTCCCGGAGCAGGATTGCCCAAACACGAACTCCTCATCGGCAGGCTGTTGTTGACCCTGCGCTGCTGGATTAGCAGCCGCGAGACCTTGAACGCCCGGTTCCGAATGGAACGGGAGTCGATCCGCAAGCTGGTGCAGTCGTGTGACGCGAATTCCGGGGCGCGGCGGGTGCTGATTGCCCGTCCGGCGGGTCTGGAGGACAGCAGCCGTTACTGGTCGATCTGGATGACGCTCGACCACCTGAGGATCGTGAATCATGGGATGATCCGGATAATCGCCTCGTTGGCGAAGGGGGTAGTTCCGCAGAGAACTGCCAGCACCGCGGCAGTCAAACCCAGCCCGATGGTGACTGCCTCCGTTGTCGTCGAGTACGAGAGTTCATGTGATGCGCTGCTGGTTGCAGTAGCCGCCGTGGCCGACCTGAAAACCGAGGCGCGCTACCCCCATCCATGGTTCGGTCCACTGGATGCCGCTGGCTGGCACGCGCTCGCTGCCGTACATCTGGGAATTCACCGCGTCCAGGTCGAGCGTATTTGCCGCGGATTACGGGTCGGGCAGTGAGCGAGTGAAGGCTGCCACGCCCATTCCATGCCGACGCGCGTTAGCAGAAGTCCCGCCATGGACGGGCCGAGGCCGCGTGCCCCATTGACATCCCTCCGACAGCATGACCGAGGAATGGCGGAGTACCATCACGGCCTTGGTTTTCGCCGTGCGCATTGGATGATTGCGACGACCAAGAGCAGGAAGCCGGCCGGCCCGGTGATCCAGTAGTACACCATCGACGCGATGGGGAACTGATCTAGGCCGAGTGGTTTGGCCACTGCGTAAACCGCCGTCGCCGCAATGGGCATCATGCCAAGGCAGAGAAGATTCACGGTCGCCACCCGATCACTTCGGGTCTCCATGTCGCGAGGCTGGGACTGCCGGTGCCGCCACAAGGGCACCAGCGCCAAAGCCATCACCGCTGGCAGGGTGACCAACGGCAACCAACCCAGTCGCCGGACGTGCTGCAGGTAGAACGTGCCGAGGATCAAGAGGCTGAGAATCGTTCCTAACCATCCCGGCCGGAAACGCGAAACGCCAACGCGGAAGTTCAGCCACCACGCGCCGGCCAGGAGAATCGTCATGCCTAAGGCGTATCCGAGAAACTGCGGAATCGGGGTAATGATCGGCGGACTCTCCTTCCAAAGGAATGTGGCCCAACATCCCCAGAACACACCAACGCTGGTCGAGATCAGGGCTATCCATCGGGATCGTTTTGAGGTGAGGGCCATGGCGGTCGCGTACCAACCCACCAGGACTGAAATGAGGGCGTGCCATGAAAGGCCTGTGATGGAAATGCTGATGGGAAACGGGGCCGACTGCTCGGTGCCGTAGAGCGTGTGGATTAAGCCACCCTCGGTAAGCCAGCCGTAAACCGCGCCGGCAAGATAAAGGGACCATACGTCGTTGACCCGGAAGAGCCAAACGGTGGCCAGGAAAAGGTAAGCGAGGGTCGAGTACGCCAGCCACGTCACGATCAGGTCGGGGATCGAGTCGCCTGGACGCCACACCGTCCAGAAGAGCCGCTCGGAATGGAAGAACAGGATGAACCCGTTAAGCAGGGCCAGCAGGGAATGGTGGGCTGCGTGTTGCATGTCCCGACCTGCCATAATCCATTTTTTTGAACGACTTTGCATTGCTGGCGATTGCGGGCGATACGCCTGATTTCCCACTCCCTTTGCCTGCTCCTACGCCGTCAGCTCGATCCATCCGATGGCGTAAAGCCGGGCCACGAGGATTGCTGTTGTCGGTGGAGCCGCCGCCCAGAGGCTGATTCCACCCATCTCCGAGCAATTTCACCGACGCGCAATTCGATCCGCCGTCTTTGCCGGTTCCTTCGACCGTCGCCTCAAGCACTCCACCCAAGCGGATCGCCTCCTCGATTTTTTCCGAAGTGATGGGGCACAGTTGAATCTTCATCCGACGCTGCCAGCGCGGGGATGGAGGCTCCCGTGGACCCGGACGCCAATCCTGCGGTCGCCAGCTCAAGTAAAGGAATCTCTTCTCCGCTGGACCGTGGACGAAATCGCCGAGAAAGTTGGGCTCTCCGGTGCGTGCGTTTGGCCGAACTCTTACTTCGCATTCAAAAAGAAAATCGGCGTTATTCTTCCTTTTGCCGGAATGAAGAACCTAGTCGGCAGTAGTCGAATTGTCCTGCAAACCGACTATCGCACCGTGGCGGTCCGGGTCAGGGGGTGCTTTGCAGACCCTTCGCAACCGGACCCTCCGATCCGAAGTCTCTGCGGGTACAGTGCCGGACACCGAAGTGCTCCCCGGGATGCGCCGGTTTGAGGAGATTATGGTGTTCCGCTTGGTGGCATTCCGGCTCTCCCGATCTTTCATTGCGGCAATTTAACCACGGCAAATGCCTCGTCGAGAACGCGCTTCACGCAAGCCTCGACAGAACGCCAGGTAGCGCGGGCCTCGAGATTGCGGCAGTTTGCCCGACCGAGTTCAGGATCCACGGGAACCACCGGATCGCCGACATCGAGGGCGCTTGATGTCGCAATGGCGTCCAGCGGACCAGCGCGAATGCGGCACACCAATTGCACGTCGCAATGCCGACCGTGCACGGATGCGGAGGGTGAAGGACAGAACTCCCTCAAATCGTGCCCAAAAGGTGCCTCTAACGGTTAAAGGAGCCTGGCACACGTCATGCCAGAGATCACAGGAGAGCCGGCCTGTTTCCGAGGCTGGCATCACAAAACAGCACAAACCAAAGCCATGAGTCCTACCAAAGTCATTCTCCTCGGAGCCGTTGCGACTGTTTTCGCCGTCTCCCAAAGCTCCGCCTGGGCGGAACACCACGAAGGAACGCAAACCATCAGCGGCCGGATCATGCCCCTGCACGAGTATTTCAGTTTGGGGAGTGGGACCGACGCTTCGTCAGCTCGGAGCCCCTATCGCTCCAGTACAAGCGATCCCTCTGACCCGACTCGAATACAGAAGGAAGGCAACGCAACCCAGCCGGCGCCAGGCACGAGTTCCTCCACGCCGCAGACATCGACCCCGACGCCGGGCGTGAGCTCAAGCTCCTCGACGAGACCCGAGAAGGCCAACGACCGGTCACCTGGAGACTATTCCTCGCCATCCATGAAAGCGAACAACGACGGAGGCCGGAACAGCTGGGCGGGACAGCCGCTCGTGCTCATTGTCTCCACACCCGCAAGCCAGTCGGCCGTGGAACGTACTGATGCGCGCACGCCGCAGACCCGGGTAAACGACGCAGCACGTCAAAGCAGCGTGGCCGGATTGGTTTCATCGACTCATTTCGTCGCTGGCCAGGCCTATCTCCTAGTCTGCGACCCTCAGGATCATTCCACGATGGCGGCAATCGCTGCCACCTGGGACAACCGCTCCTTCGTCAGTGGGACTGAGACTCCATCCAGCTCCACCACAGACCTCGGGCAGCGACGGTTGCGGGATCGGGCGGATGAACTCTCCCGTGACCGCGAACCCAGCGGGAACGCGGACCGGCTGAGGCGGGATGCTGAGGTGAATCGGGACAGTACGGTGGCCTCGAAGATGGGCCATAGCGAAGTGAAGGTCACCGGGAAGGTCCTGCAGCGCGGTGGCCTCCAGGCGATTCAGGTGGTTTCGATCCAAGGAGCCGATGGGTCGGCCTTGAAGGACTCCGGTTCGTCCAAGCGTGACGAAGGTCTCAAGGACCCCGCTTCCAAGAAGGATAACTAAAGCGGGCGGACACCACACGGGACGGTGGGGGTGGCGGGGCGGCCAGAAGCTGTAGCTTTTGGCCGCTCATCTTGTTGCGCCCGGCAGGGCGTGATAAAGCGCTGAAGGCCCCAAGGAGAAGCAAGGTGTACCCGGCGGCAGGGTCGATGAGCAGTGAAGACGCCGAACCGAAGTCTGAGATGCCGGAACGGGACCTGTGGGGTGACGGGCGGAACCTGCGAAAACACAGGATGGAAAGCGCATCAAGGGTCAGGGTCGCGACTGAACCGAGAAACGCCACAAGGCCGGACGTGTAGGACGAAGTCGTCGCCGGAGAAGCAGGCTCCCGCGTCGCAGCCGGCTGCACATGCCGACAATCCCGACTCCCACCCGATGTGCGACTGGCTGGGCGCACAAAAGAACTCCCGCGGGCGCATCGCGCCCGCGGGAGTTGTCGCTCGCCATCAATACGAACCGTCGAACTTACCGGGATGCGGAGCGGGCGCGTGAGGGTGACTTCTTGCCCTCTGCCTCCTCCGCCTCGCCCTCCTCCGCCGACTCGTTGAGAACCTCACGCGCGAGCTTCGTGAGATTTGTATCGGCAGCCTTCTCCTCTTCCAGAATGCCTTCAAGGGACGCCGCCGCATCGGTTTGCTCGAGCTCCGTGGCCCACTCCACGAGGCAGCCATACGTCGTGATCTCGTAGTGTTCAGCTTTCTGCGCTGCGGCAACAATCGCTGCGTCGAGGGCGGGAGAACCCTCATACTCGTCAATCATTTCTTCGCCCTCCTTGAGAATGCCGAGGATCGCTTCGCACTTCTTACCCCGGGGGGTTTCACCCAAGTTCTTGAACACCTTCTCCAAGGTTTTGACATGGCCTTCAGTCTCCTCGAGATGAGACTCGATCGCCTCGCGGAGGTGCTCGTTACTGGCGGCCTTTGCAACCTTCGGCAAGGCTTTGACGAGTTCTTTCTCAGCATAGTAGACGTCTGCCAATTGATCTAGAAACAGGTCGTGGAGGGTTTTCATATCAATGATCTTAGCTTCTTGGTTGTGATTGGTGCTTGTGCTCGGGACGCGGCCAGCTCCGGGAGGTATTGCGACGCTGAAGGTCACCATCCGCCAGGTGCCGCTTGCATGCGACTTAGCAAGGTCTGTGCCGGGACGACTAAAGGATCGACGGGACCTGAACCGCATATTGGAGCTGCGGGGTGGGTCCGTGCGAGCATGGGTCGGTGCAAGCTGCAAGACTCCGACGTGCAGGCTGCACGGCTGAGAGCCTTGGGACACGCCCCCGGGCAGCCAAGAGGCGGTTCTTTGGATACCTGCCGATCGGCTTTGCTGTTTTAAGCTGGACCCTGCCCGCCGCGCCCGGCTAACCGCTGGAGACAGTGTTCGTCGTGGTCCATGAAGAGGCCCGTGGGAGGCTGGAGAATCCGATCGCCTGGACCCTCAGGCAAGGAGCAAACGCCGACCTCGGCGATCACAAGGCCCTGATCTCGAGATCTTCCGAAGGACGGGTAGGGAATCCATTCCACTGACTGAGGTGGCACGGTTTGGGCTATGGCGGCCGGGACCGCAAAGTTCGAGCGATCCGTCAAACCCGGGCGACCAGGGGGTACAAGTGAGCTACCACTTCCCCTTAACGCGCGTGCAGGGAACTTAAACACCCAAGTGAGTGCGCCCTGCTTGGCGCACAAGAGAGAGGGAGGGACGGCAGGCATTCCGCCCCTCCCATGTGGCGACTTATTTGAGATTGGCCTGGTCGACGACGGCTTTGAGTTCGGCGGCGAGGCGGGCGAGTTCCTGGGCGGCGACGAGGGTGTTGCCTGCGCCTTCGGTCGTGCTCTTGGCGGCGAGGGACACGTTGGCGATGTTTTTCGAGATCTCGGTGCTGCCCTGGGCGGCTTCGCTGGAATTCCGTGCGATCTCGTTGGTCGTAGCCGACTGTTCCTCGACGGCACTGGCGATGGTGTTGGAGATGTCGTTGATCTGTCCAATCACCTGGCTGATCTGGCTGATGGCGCTGACCGCGCCACGGGTGTCGGACTGGATGGCTTCGATCTTGCCGCTGATATCCTCGGTTGCGGCGGCGGTTTGTTTGGCAAGTTCCTTCACCTCATTGGCGACCACGGCGAAACCCTTGCCGGCTTCCCCGGCGCGTGCGGCCTCGATGGTGGCGTTGAGAGCGAGCAGGTTGGTCTGCTGGGCTATGGACGTGATCACCTTGATGACCTTGCCGATTTCGACAGAACTCTCGCCCAGTTTGGTCACGGTGCGGTTGGTGTCTTCGGCCACCTTGACGGCGCTGCTGGCGACGCGGGCGGCCTCGCTGGCGTTCTTGGCGATCTCGCGGACGCTGGCGCTCATTTCCTCGGCGCTGGTGGCGACCGTCGCGACGTTCTTGCTGACCTGTTCAGCCGCGGAGGCGACAACGTTGGATTGGGCGGCTGTCTCCTCGGAATTCGAACTCATCTGCTGAGCAACCGCGGACAACTCCTCGGAGGCGCTGGAGAGGGACTGGGCGTTGCGATTCACTGCCTCAAGAGTTTTTCTGAGGCTGGCTTCGCTCTGTTTGCGTCCCGTGATGTCGGTGGCGAATTTCACCACCTTGTGGACCTTGCCAGCGACATTGAAGGCAGGGTTGTAAGTCGCCTGGATCCAGACCTCCTTGCCACCCTTGCCGATCCGCTTGTATTCCGCGGTTTGGAATTTGCCCTCGTTCAGGTCGCGCCAGAACTGTTTGTAATCCGCGGAGTCCCGATAACTTCCTTCGATGAACTTGGAATGATGCTGGCCCTTGATCTCGTCGATGGTGTAACCGAGCAAGTTCAGGAAGTTACTGTTCGCCGTGAGTACGGTTCCCTCGTTGGTGAATTCGATGACGGCCTGAGTGCGGTTGATCTCGGCGATCTGCCGCTCGGAGTTCAACTGGTTGATTTTCTGGTCCGTGACGTCGGTGGCGATCTTCACCACCTTCTGCACTTGGCCCATTTCGTCCTTCACCGGGGTGTAAACGGCCTGGATCCAAATTTCACGGCGGTCCTTGGTGATGCGTTTGTAGACATCGCTCTGACTGATGCCAGCGGCGAGATCGGCCCAGAACTGGTTGTAGGCCGGGGTGGCGGCGTCGTTGGCATCGACGAAAATGCGGTGATGTTTGCCGGTGATCTCGTTCAGTTCGTAGCCGAGTGTCTTGAGAAAATTGGGGTTGGCTGTGAGGACCGTTCCCTTCGTGCTGAACTCGATGTAAGCGTAGGTGCTGTCGATTCCGGCGAGGATGCCCTTGTTGTTCTGACGTTCGATTTCGGCGGCGGTGATGTCGTAACGGACACCGATGTATTTCCGGGGCTTTCCGTTCTCGCCGAGAACCGGGGCGATGACGGCATCGACATAGTACGGGGTGCCGTCCTTGGCGCGGTTCTTGATCTTGCCGCGGAAGGTTTTGCCGCGTCCGATGGTAGCCCACAATTCGCGGAACACCTCCTTGGCCATGTCGGGATGGCGGGTGGTGTTGTGGGGTTTGCCGAGAAGTTCCTCGCGGCTGTATTTGGAGACCTCGATGAATTTCTCGTTGATGCTGAGGATGTCGCCCTTGAGATCCGACTCGGAGACGATGCTTGTGAGATTGATGATCTCCGCGCGGACCTTTAATTCGGCCATTTCCTCCTCCATCGCGTGACGTGCGGAGGTGTCAGTAATGAAGCCGAGAATGCGGGTGGTAGTTCCAGATGGGCTGAGGACTGGCTGCAGGACGGCGTGAACCCACGTGGCGCCTGTACCAGCACGAACGACCTTCCACTCGACACTTCGGGAACGGCCGGCAGCCAGGTCGGTCCAGATCTGGCCCAACTCGGCAGCGGTTCTTGCATCGGGTTCGAGCAGGGTGGACGTCTGGGCTCCCTGGACCGAGGAGATGGGGCGGCCCAGCAGGGCCAATGCGTTTTCGTTGGCGCTGAGGACGGTGCCGTCGAGTTGGAACTCGAGCACCGCCTGGGAGCGGTTCATGGCATCGATGCGGCTCTGGAGCTCGGCGGAGTAAACGCCGTTTTTGGTGGCAGGCGGGATGGCGTGACCATTGGTTGCGGGTGCAACGGTCTTGCGCGTTCGGGGTGCGCGTGCTGGGGCAAGGGTGCCGTTCCTGCGATGCGGAGTGGTGGCGCGATGGATTGAAGTGGGGGTCGTTTTCATGCTGCTGTCTAAGGGGCCGAAGGTTTTCTGGTGGACGAGTTGTCAGCGGACTGGGCTCGTAGAGCTGCGGGATTAGGGTTTCAGGGAATCTTGGCGGATGCGCGGTGCTGGACGGGGTTCTGGAGATCAACGGCCCTCTCGGTATCGAGAACGAGCATGAGTTTGTCCTTCAACTTGTAGACGCCTGTGACCATCTGGCGTGCGGTGCCGGTGAGTGTTTCGGGAGGCGCTTCGTAGCATTCGTCGGACATTCCAAGAACGTCCCCGATTTCATCGACAAGAAGGCTCACCGCCCCATCGCCGGTGCGGACGACAACGTTCATGGGGAGCACTTCGGAGCCACGGTCCTTGAGTCCCAGCCGGCGTCGGAGATCGATGGCGGTGACGATCTGGCCGCGGAGATTGATGAGGCCTCGAACCACGGCGGAGGCGAGTGGAACACGGGTCATTTCCTGGTAAAGGATGACCTCCTGGACGTTGAGGACATCGACGCCGAAGAACAGGCCGTCGAGGGAGAAGGTGCAGAACTGGCGGGTGGTGCTCATGGGGATCGGTCTCAGGCTGCAGACTCCTCGAATGTGGGATCGACGGAGCGCATCATGCTGCGGACGTCGAGCAGGTCGGTGACGCGGTTTTGGATGACGGCTGAACCGAGGACTCCTCGGGAGCCACCCTGGCGCTGCACAGAGAGGGTTTCCTCCACGATGTCGTTGATGCTGCGCACCACAAGGCCAGCGCTGCGGCCCTGTTCGGTACAAACCACCACCTGCACCGGATCGGCTTCGGACGGGCTCATGCCCGGCTCCAGGTGTTGGGCAACATCGACGAGGGGAAGGATTTGTCCGCGGTACTGGACGACGTTGAGGCCTCCTGAGCGTTCGATGCGAGAGCGGGGGAACTCCTCGAGGCGTGCGGCCATGGAGAGCGGGATCGCCATGCGCCGATCGTCGCCAACGCTGAAGAGCAGGAGGGTCTGGCGCGCGTCCCTGGCGGTGGAATTCGAGCGCTCTGTCTCGTTGAGGGGGGCACGGTCGCGGGTTTCCACGACGACATTGGCGTGCTGGGCGAGGCCGAGGACGTCGAGGATCAGCGCGACCTTGCCATCGCCCATGATCGTGGCGCCGGCGAAGCAGGCGATACCCTTGAGCTGTTTGCCGAGTGGCTTGACGACGATCTCCTCGGTATCGTTGATCTCGTCGACGACCAGTCCAAACTGCCGGCCGTCGGCCTGGAGTACGACGATGTTGACGACGAGGTCGTCGGATGCGGACGACATGTCTGGGGCATCGCCCACGCCGAATTCACAGTTCAGGAAGGCGAGGGGCAGGAGTTGTCCGCGCAGTCGATGAACGGGTGTGCCGCAAAGCTGTTCGATTCCACGGCGGGCCTGGGCGCCTTCGAGACGCACCAGTTCGAGGAGGCTGACCTGGGGAATGGCATAGCGATCGCCTCCACTTGTGACGATCAAGGCGGGGATGATGGCAAGTGTGAGCGGGATCCTGATCTTGATGGTTGTGCCCTGATCGACCTCGGTATGCAGATCCACGCTCCCGCCGATTTTCTCGATGTTCGTGCGGACGACATCCATACCCACGCCACGGCCTGAAACGTTGGTGATTTTTTCGGCGGTGGAGAAACCAGGGAGGAAGATGAGGTTAAGAGCCTCCCTTTCTGTGAGGAGCCCGGCGCCATCCTGAGTGATGAGATTTTTTTCGACCGCCTTAGCTTTGATCCGGTCGATATTGATGCCAGCGCCGTCATCCATGATCTCTATGTTGACCTGACCGCCCTCGTGATAGGCGCGGAGTGAGAGCAGTCCTTCCCCGGGTTTTCCTGCGGCGTGGCGGCGTTCGGGCGATTCGATTCCGTGATCGATGGAATTGCGGATGATGTGGGTGAGCGGATCTTTAATTGCCTCAATGATGGTGCGGTCGAGTTCGGTGCTCTGCCCTTCCATGATGAGTCGGACCCGTTTGCCGAGGTCATTGGAGACATCGCGGACGATGCGGGGAAACCGGGCCCAGACATTGCCGATGGGCTGCATGCGGGTTTTCATCACCTTCTCCTGCAGTTCGGTGGTGATGATGTTCAACCGCTGGGCGGCGGTGAGGAGCGCGGCGGGATCGAACTGCTGCGTGTTGGAGACGATCTGGTTCCGGGCGAGGACCAGTTCGCCGACGAGATTCATCAACTTGTCGAGCTGGGCGACATCCACGCGGATGGCGGTGTCGGCCACGCTCGTTTTTGTTTCGGACTCGGGAGCGATGGGCCCGGGCGCTGCCGGCCTGGTGTTCGCGGCGGGTGCGGGAACTGGAGTCGCGGCAAGCACCGACCTTACGGTTGGGGCGGCCGCGGCCTGGGGCAAGGGGACCGGCGCGGGCTCGGGAACCGGAGGGGAAACCGGGGCTGAGGCTTCGGCCGGGGCTGCAGCTGTAACGGGTTCGACCTCCGGCAATGGGTCGTCATCGAACAAGCCGAAGGCGGGCTTCACCGGGGGTGGCGGTGTGGACTCCTGGTTTTGGAGGGCTTCGAGCCTGGCGAGGAGTTCGGCCTGATCGGAGTCCTGTTCAGCGCCGCTTTGTTCGAGGGTTCGTAGCATGCCTCGCAGTGTGTCGCTGAGGGCGAGCAGCCCGGAGATCAGTGCGCCGTTGACGAAGACATTTCCGTCGCGGACGAGACTGAGGAGATTTTCGCCGGCGTGCGCGGTTTTTTCGATCCTGCCGAGGCCGAGGCAACCTGCGGTTCCCTTGATCGTGTGGATGACGCGAAAGATGGTGTTGGTCGTCTCGGCACCACCCTCGTGTTTTTCGAGAGCAAGCAGCTCGCGATCGAAGCGCTCGAGCCCCTCCATGCTTTCCACGATGAGGTCCTCGATCAGCTGCTTTTGGATATCCTTGTTCATCTTGGTGGCGGTGGGGGCGCGGAGAAGTGCGATCTGCTAGATGCTCAAGCGGGCAGAACCTTGGCGACGATCGCGAGCAGTTGATCCTGATTGAACGGTTTGACGATCCAGCCGGTGGCACCGGCGGCGCGGCCCTTGTTCTTTTTTTCGGGATCGGATTCGGTGGTGAGAAGAATGATGGGGACGCGTGCGAACCCAGGTGTGGCACGGAGTTGTCGCGTCAACTCGATGCCATCCATGTTGGGCATGTTGACGTCGGTGATCACCAGGTCGACGGGACGGGTTTTGAGGGACGCGAGGGCCTCGCAGCCGTCACCTGCCTCCAGGACCTCGTAGCCTGCCCCGCGGAGCGTGAAGGCCACCATCTTACGCATCGTGGCGGCGTCATCAACGGTGATGATGGTTTTGCACATTTTACGGTTGCTGATCTGGGGCGGTCCGGCGGCGTCGATTCTCGCTAACTCTGTTCTCCCCGGGCCTCAACGCGGATGGCTTTCTCCCCGTTGCGAATCCTATTCATCCGGGCGTCTAACCTAATCTATCGGTGGAATCCGGTTGAACCTAACATCTTGTTTGCATTCGTCCGTTTCATGCAGTGGGGTGGATGGGTTCGAGGAACCGGGAACAACCGGGGTTTCTGGTTCGGTCTCGTTTTTTGGACCCGGCGTTGGATCCTCGAGCCACAAATCGATGCCCGCGAACGCGTCATCGCTGGCTTTGGCGGGAGCCGGAGTGGGAGGCTCAACCGTCGCCGCGGGATCCGCCGGGGAGTCGAACAGATCCAATTCTCCGGCGGCGAAATCCGGGAGGCGCGGGTTTTCGGCAACGGGCTCTGAATTGCCATCGCCGCTGGCGCGATCCACGACGGTGCGGTGCACTTCACGTTCCGACGACATGGTGTAGCGCTGGGCGAACGCGTTGGTCTGTTCGGTCGCGGCCTGGGGTGCGCCGATGGCATCGGCCATGCTGCCGGCCTTCAGTGAGAGCGCTGACACGGCTGCGGACAGCCGGATCAGCGTGTCTCCGGTGAGATGTTCGAAGTGCGCGATTTCAACGAGCGGTTGGGTCTCCTGATGCAGGCGCTTCACCAACCGGGCGGTTTCGCTCAGGGCGTGTTCGGAAGCCGTCTGGTAAAGGCCCAGGTCCCGGGCCCTGCGCGGGCGTTCGCCAGCCAGGGTATCCCGATGGTGGGCGCTCTCCATCTGCAGGCGGCTGAAGGTGGCGATCACCTGGCCCAGTCCCTCATGCAAGGCGTTGAGTTCGCGCGCCACCTCGGCGCTCAGGCTGTTTGTGGCTGTGGAAATGATGCTGGTCCGTGAGGACAGCACTTCGAGGCCGGTGCCGGTGCCAACCTGCGCGGCCTGGACCTGGGCGTTGAGCCCGATGAGGTGCATTTCCCGCGAGAGACTGTGGAGGAGATCGGTGACATCGGACGCCATCTCGCCCACGGGTCGGATGTCCTCGTGTGTTTTGGCTGCAGCGCTGGCGGTCTCCTGGATCAACCTGTCGACTTCAGCGAACGCCTCCAGAAGCTTCTGAACCAGTCCCGTGTTCCCTGAGAGGTGTTGGGCGGCCGGGTTGACGGAGAGGCAATGTCCATCGAGTTCGCCCAGTTGTTTTTGGATTGCCCGAACTCCTTCCGAGATTCGCGTTTCCGCCTGGCTCAATTCCTTTTCCACCTGGGCCACCTGACCGACGACGATGCGGCCGACCTGTTCGATGAAGCGCAGTTCGAGGCCGAGTGCGGTGCCGTCCGGCGCGGCCAGGGTCCGCTGGCGGGCCTGTTCCATTGCGTGAACGGCTTCGTGAACGTGCTGGAGTTTTTGGTTGATGATGTCCTGGAACTGGAGTGCAAAAACGACGCTGCCGGTGTCGCCGGCGATCAGGCGGCTGACGCGTCCGAGTTCGAGGTCGGTCAGACGATGGCGTTCGTCATCCTCACGAAGTGACTGGAGTGAACGTTCGATTTCTGCACGTCGGGCGAGAGTGACAGTCCTCTGTCGGGCGATGGTGGAGGCGAGTCCGGTGATGATGGACTTGAGGGTCTGATGAGTCTGGTGAAGTTTGGCGAACTGATCTCGAAACGTGCCACGTACCAGATGGTGCAGTTTTTCGATCTCACCGACGAGGGCGAGGAACATCTCGCGGACCTCGGGGGCGCAGCTGGCGGATTCGACGCGGAAGAGGGTTTGGACGAAGCGTAGGGGTTCGACAGTTTGCTGGAAGGTGTGCTCACTGCGCAGCGTGATTTTGATCTGCTGCAGGAAGTCCATGAGCCGTGTGTTCAGGGACTCGGATTCCGTCTGGCAATCCTGGAGGAAGACGAGAGGTGGCAGGAGGAGGTCGATGGCGGACCGGATTGCGTTTTCGGAACCTTGGCCGCCGGTGGCGAGTTGGATGAGGTTTTCCGAATCCTGGATCAGTTCGTTGCTGGTTCGGACGACCTCCTCTAGGTGGGCGCCGACTTGAAGGAAACGCTGCTCCACCGCGGTGGAAACAGGCGTCAGGGCTTCTAGGCTTTCCCTGACCTGCGAGGTTTCCAACTCCAGGGCTTCGACTTGGGCATTACGCCGCTGGGGTGTGCGCCGTTTCCAGTGAAGGAGCCGGGCGAGGGGGTGGCCCGGCGTTGAGGCTTGTGGAGCCTGGCGTCGGACGGCCGAGGGAGCTTCGGTTACCAGCAGATTCACAACGTCGCGGAGGCAGGTTGTTTGGGTTGGTAAGCCACCGAATTTCCGAACGGGACCGGCAGCCAGTCCGTGTCCAGATTCATGGTGGTCTCAGCGGTGCCGAGGAACAATGTGCCGTGGGGTAAGATGCAGCCGCGGAGTCGTTTCAGGATCGACTGCTTGGTGGGCACGTCAAAATAGATCATGACGTTGCGGATGAAAATCACGTCGAAGGCAGGGAGGATGGGCCAAGGCTGGATCAGGTTCAGTTCGCGGAAGTCGATCATGCGGCGGACGTCCTCCTTGATGACCCAGCGGTCGGCCTGCTTGGTAAAATTCTTGACCAACAGGGGTGCGGAAAGTCCCCGGTTCACCTCGAACTGGTTATAACTCCCGCTGCGGGCCTGCTGCAGAATCGTAGGCGAAAAGTCAGTCGCCAGAATCGACACCTGCCAGCCGGCGAGGAGCGGGAAGTGTTCCCGGATCAGCATGGCGATGCTGTAGGGTTCCTGTCCGGATGAGCAGGCAGCCGACCAGATGGTGAGTTTCCGGACGGTGGAACGTTTTTCGATCACCGCAGGGAGGATCTGTTTCCGCAGGGCTTCGAAGGGGTGGAAGTCGCGGAAGAAAAACGTTTCGTTGGTGGTCAGTGCATCGATCGCGCTGGCATGAAGGGCGGAGTAGGAACGGTCGTTCCGCATCAGGGCGATGAGTTCGGAGACAGAGTTGCAGCCGTTCTGTTTGGTCAGTGAGGCGAGCCGCGTTTCGACGAGATATTCCTTGCCGGGCCCCAGGACCAGGGCCGCGGTGCGTCGTGCGAGTTCGCCGACGTATTTGAAGTCTTCGGCGGTGATGCTCATGCGGGCTGCAACCTGGGGGTGGATGGGGGGCTGCCGGCGACTGCCGGCCTTGCAAGACGCCGGATGAGTTCGGGGGCGACGAGCGGTAGCGGGAGAATGCGGTCGGCGAGACCTGCGTTTGCCACGAAACCCGGCATGCCCCAGACCACGCTAGTTTCCTTGTCCTGAGCCAGCACGTGACCTCCCTGTTCCCGGATCACATGGCAGCCGTGGAGTCCGTCCTGCCCCATTCCGGTGAGCACCACGCCCAAAGTGCCTCGCCCATAGACGATAGCGACGCTGCGGAAGAGGACGTCGACTGCGGGGCGGCAGGAATTCTCGGGAGGGCCTTCATGAAGGTGGATTGCAACCCGCGTTCCGATGCGTCGGACTTCCATGTGCAAACCGCCGGGTGCGATGTAGACGGCGCCGGGTTCGACGGGCATGCCTTCCTCACCTTCCATGAAACGGGTGCGCGATCCCTTGCCAAGGCGCTCGGCGAGCATCCTGGTAAACAAGGGAGGCATGTGCTGAACGATGACGATGGGCACGGGCAGCGGCATGGTGATCGCTGAAAAAATGTCCGCCAACGCATTCGGTCCGCCCGTGGAGGTGCCGATGCAAAGGATGTCCGGGCGTTGGGCGGTCGCGCCGGGAGCGGGTGCCTGAGCCTTGGAAACGCGGCAGCTTGGAGCTGCGGTTGGATTCGCGGCCGGGAGGGTTCTGCGACAGTGGACCTTGATCTTGGGGATCAGTTCGGTCGCAAGACGTGACAATCCCTCGGTCACGCTGCCGACGTTCGCCGGCTTGGTCACGTAATCCGCCGCGCCTGCTGCGAGTGCGTCGAATGTCGCATCGGCACCCCGGGCGGTCAGAGTGCTGAACATGATGACCGGCAGTTTAGGGTGCGTTTTCCGCAGCTCCCGCACTGTTTCGATGCCGTTCATCCCCGGCATCTCCACGTCCATGGTGATGATGTCGGGGTTGACCTGGGGGACCTTTTGAAGCGCGATCCGTCCGTCGGGCGCGGAGCCCACGACCTCGATGTCCGGGTCGAGGGATAGCACCTCGGTGATCATCCGGCGCATGACCACCGAATCGTCGACGATGAGGACTCGGATTTTAGGCATAATTTTTAGGATTACTCCAGCAGGCCAAGAACACGGAGCTTGTCCGCCACCATGGCGTCATCGAACGGCTTCATCAGAAAATCGTTCGCACCAAGTTCGATGGCCTGACAGACGTCCTCCAGCGAGTTGTGGGCCGTCACCATGAGCAACTTCATGCCGTCGTGGGAATGGTCCGCACGGACCGCTCTCACAAATTCCAACCCGCTCATCACCGGCATGTCCCAATCGACCAATGCGAAGTCCACCGGCCCTTCCTCCTTCAGGCGCAGCAACGCCTGTTGTCCGTCCTCCGCATCGACCGATGCGATTGAGAATTGGTCCAGATAGGATGCGAGCAGCCGGCGCATCGTGCGGGAGTCATCTATGATTAGTGCCTTCATTCGGGGGACAAATCGTGATGCGCCTTCGCGCAACCCCGTCTTGGTTCGGGAATGCTGGATGGCTGGAGATCGATCACGAGGTGGATTAGAGGGAATGACATTCGCCCTTGTCCCTGCGGAGTTCGTCGAGATGGACAAGCAATCCGAGTGCCGACGCGGCCGAGAGATCCAGGGGCTGAAAGGTGCGGGTCGGCATGAATTGCAAAATCGGATTCGATTCAACGCCGCCGACATCGCAGTCGCCCATGGCCCAGTGTTGGAAGAAACGGTGGGCTATTTCGCCGTGGCTGATCAGCCTGATGGAATGGTGGCGTGTGTCGCGGGCGATGCGGAGAAAGGTTTCGCTGACCGCGTCCGAACCACCCTCCAGGGCCTGAAGAAAATAGCTATGATCAAACGCTAGGAAGCCGCTGATGCCCCGGGCGGTGTTGTTCTTAAGTGCTTTGGAAAGCAGGCTTTGGACTAGATCCAGATCAATGACGCCCGTCGCCCGGCTGGCGTAGATGAGTTGAACGAGCTTCATATCGGGCGGGGGAACGTCCCCCCAACGCTATCGGAGAGGAGGGCTGGTTCCTTAAGCCGTTCATCGAAATGATGTGCAATCTTTGGTGGAAATTCTGGGTCATCACGAGAAGTCTGTTTTTTGGAAATGCGAAACCTGCGGTAACCACTACGATCGATGGATGGAAGTGATCATCGATGGACGTTCCCATACCTTTGACTGCTTTGAATGCGCCATTCAGAAGCTTGCACCCGCCTGCGCCCACTGTGGTTCTAGCATCATCGGACATGGTGTGGAAAAAGGGAGCGAGTTGTTTTGCTGCGACCACTGTGCCCGCCAAGAGAAAGGGTCAGCGTCGACCGGGAAGACTCACCCAACAACCTACGTTGCCACCCAGACCCTCCCATGAAGCCACGTGCCCTTACTTTCACGGATCCGCCCGAGGGATTTTCGTTCGCCCAGGTACCTGGAGAAATACGGTAGGCCGTGGATGACCGAGATTATCAAGTCCCATGGAGAATTCCCTGCGGTTTCAGGAATTGTCCCGGTGATTGATGTCGGCAAATTTCCTGGCTATTCCGCCGGCGGCGTTCAACTGATCGTCTAAAGGGATACGGCCTTCACCTTACGTTGGGTCGCGGCCCGCCTTCCCCCTTTCCTCGCGGGTGCCTTATTCACCGACTTTCCCCTGCCCGACCCGCTCTTCTTCCCACCTCCGGTCATCTTGTTGACGGTGGCCCAGGCCCTTGCTTCTGCTTCCTTCTCCCCTACTCCCCGGGACTTGTAGCCGTGCTCAATGTGGGCGGCCTGACGCTTTTGCTTCTCCGTGTAGCGCGATTTGTCTCCTCTTGGCATAACTCCATCGCTCGAAATGCTTGCATGACTCTCCATCACCCTATCCACGGCTGTCCATAACGCTCGACATGCACAAACTCCTTTAAGCCCGGCCGGGTAAGGGGCGGGTTGTGAGTGTCATCCTCGGCGAATCCCATGGCGAGAAGCGCGACGACCTGGGCTTCGGACGGGATGCCGAACCGAAGTATGGCTTAGAGGTAATCCGCCGGCAGAGGGTCTGGACGGAAGCGGGCGACGGTTCGCCGGTGTCCGAGCTTGGTTGAACTCCCGCTGGCTTGCAGAGTACCGCACCCATCGGCGACCGATTCGCCACACTCAGTGGGGTGGCGATCACGAATTTGGCTGGAATCTCTGGAGGACATGGGACTGCCATAAGCTGGATCCGTGCCATACCTTGTTGCGTCGGCTCCATGGATCGTCGACGGACCCGGGCCTTGTGCGGTCCTTGGCGGAGAAGCGTCGGACCATCAGAACCCTCATGAATCGCGCCTGCGCGGGAGGAAGGAGCGGGGACGATCCCCGCCTGGCAGGGTTTGCTGATCCCTGCGGAGCATCGAGGACTTGCAGCGTGCAGGCTACTCCCTTGCAGACTGCAAGCCGCCATCGTCGATCGTACCCACCCGTGCCTGGATCTCTTGAAGGGGTTAGCGCGTTTGACGGCTCCGCTCCATGCGGCGCGAGGCCTGGCCGGGAGCATGGGCGACGGCTGAGGAATGCTCGCGGATCTTCTCCCGGCTTGCCGACAACGGTGGGTTCGGCTCGGAAGCGGGCGGGGTGACGCTACCACCCTCCGCAACAAACCGTGACAATTCGGCCTCCCGCACGCCGTTTTTGTCGCGGGGTCCTGAATTTGTTTCCGTTTTCAATGTACGCTCGGCGCGCAGCCAGTGTTCTTCGGCCCGACCTTCAGGACGTCCCTCTTCGAGGTAGTACCCGTACGCGAGCGCGGTGATCGAACGTCGGGGATCGGTGGACGACGGGGAAGTGGAAGATGAGTTCATCAGGTGTGTGCCTAGCAGGGGGTGTGCCTGCGACACTGAGCCACTCTTTGGCCATGGGGAGAACCGCGTTCGATGGCTTCAAGACGACACCGACCCGCCTGCTGAATCACGGATGCCTCTTGATCAGGTCGACCAAAATTGGCTACCGCGGACGGAGCGGTGAGTGCAGCGCCGGGGACGGGGGGAACGTCGGCGAGGCGCCCAGCAGACCCGTATCGGTTGAAAACCCGGGCGAAGAGAATAGGAGAACGGGGTTGAAGGTCCTAGTACGGAATCATGTTTCCCTAAACGGAACAGCCTCGAGGTGCGGCATGGCATCGAGGTTCACCGCGATTGTCTACGGCACTCCAGGGTCGATGTCAGCAAATCAAGTCATGCAGCCCTATTCTCCTACACCTCATCATTCGTGGGACCACTTCCGATCCCATTCGGCGAACGTGGGACTGGAATGGCTGGAGGTCGTCAAACTTTCGCGACGGTATCGGTTCAACGCCAGGCATCCACTGCAGAAACGACCCACATCCGCCTCAATCCGAGGCGATTCCGGGAAGACGGATTCATTCGACACATTCAGGGCGCTCACGCACGTTTCCGGCCGAATGCTAGGCGAAGATCTACCACGCGGGATGGGAGCATACCGATTTCAGCTCGAAGCACTCGAACCGCGCGTACTTCTTTCCGCGGACGGCGTTCTGCCCGAGCCAGCGCCGTCGACCGATCCGGCGCTTGCGGCGGATCTCGCCAATCCTTCAGTTCCGTCGCCTGGCGGCCCCCTGCCCTCCGACGTCGGATTCGTCGAGGATCTCAAGCCGGGGACCCACGAGGCTCCACTGGAAGGCCTGGGCACTCCCAAGTCCTCCGAGTCGACGGAATCAACCTCCCCATCGAGCGCCTCCAGGGCGAGGACACAGACCGAGCTCCACGCGGTGGCTGGCATTTCCGACCTGGTGAACCCGGCCGACTCCTCCACGGTGATGCTGGCGCCGGGTAAGGTCCGGTGGAATGTCCAGACCTCGGGAGCTGGGCGCGCCGGGTTGTGGAAGATCGTTGTACCAACCGATTCAAATCCGAACCCCATGGCCAACCTTGAGTTCGGTCTGCGAGGCATTGTCTCGGTGCCCACCGACGGGGCGGTCGCATGGTATGACGAAGGTGGGAATCTACTGGGAATCGCGGATGTCTCGGGGAACCAGACGGTGGTCCGTGAAGATTCCGGCCTTGTCTCGGTCGAAAAAGGTCGAACCTATCTCGTCGGCGCCTTTTTCAATCGGGCAGTCCCGGCCGACGCGGCCCGACTGGAAGTCACGGTGGTGGATGCAATCACCGGGACCGCGGTTTCCATCGATCCCCGGACGGGCTTGGCCGGAGTGGTCATCACCGATTCGCGCCAGGTTTTTCAGGCGCCCTCCGATGAGCGCTGGCATCCGCTTCGCCTGCTCAACGCAGCGTTCGAAGCGCGAATCTCCGTGGCGCCGGAAGTCGCCGGTCGAGAGGTGCAGATCGCAATCTTCCGCAAGGTCCCCGCGTCCCAGCAGGTCGCTGGCAGCGGTCCCGAGGCCTCGTACACTCTGGTGGCGGAAGCGTCGTCCTCGGGTGCGAACGCTGCCGAGATCCTTCTGCGCGCGCCATCGGGTGCGACCCTCAGTGAGCAGGAGTATCTGCTGGCTGTCTCGCCGAAGGGTTATGCGACCGCGGCGGCCGGATACCGAGTGGACGTGAGAGCAACGACGCCCTTGGTGGCGCCGGCGGCATTGAGCGCAGCGGAGGTTTTCCCGAGTCAGGGATTTGCATTGCGACCGACGTCGGAACGAGGGTGGGCAGAGGCATCGTTCAATGGCCAAGCGGTGGCCGGCGATAAGGCCCGGTACTTTTCGTTTCGGGCGGCGGCAGACGGGCGCGGTGTGATCCGGGTGGACGCCGGTTTCGACGCGGTGGTCGCACTCTATTCGGGCGATCGGGCGTTGCTGGCGGTGGCCACCGATGCCTCCAGTCAGGGCGTGGTGGAATTGAGGGCCACCTTCGAGGCCGGGGACCTCTACTACGTGCGGGTGGTCAATGGTCCTGGCACCGCACCGAGGGAAAGCAACGGATTTGACATCGATCTGGGCATGACGACCACGCCTCGGGAACTGACTTTGGCAGCGCCAGCCGCCGCTTCCACCGGGGTCGACGCGGGTGGATTCACGATCTCACCGTCGGGTACCACGTCGCCGAGTTTTTTCGAATTGCAGCCAGCGACGGGGATCGACGTGGTGACCCTCATCGTCCTCCCTCCCAGCAACGCCAGCATTCGAATCAGCGTGGCGTCGGTAGATGGATTCTCGGAGCAGACTTTCGCGGTGGCAGCGCCCGCGCGCCTGAGTGTTCGCATCACCACCCAGGGCGCGCCGCTTCAAGTGGCCGTAGCGTCGACTGGGGGATTCGGCGCCCTGCTCTACTACAACGCGCTGACCGTGCCGCGGGAGATCCCGATCGGGTCCTTGGGCGGTCGAACGCTTTCTCCCGGTAGCGGCGAGGCGGAAACCACAATGACGAGCTTCGATCGGAACGGGGATCGGGCGGGTTTCGAATTTTACCAGGGGATCGTTCCGTCGGGCCAGATGGGGGTGTGGACCGCGGAAGGGAAAGACGGGGCGACGCCGGTTCTGCTGCGGTACGAAACGACGGGATCGGTGTTGCGCCTGGTGGACTGGGTGCTGGCCGACGACACGGCTCAAGCGCGGCTGGAGTTCACGGTGGGTTCGGGGAAGCTCTACGCCATTGCGGCCTACCAGGTGGCGCGCTTGAACACACCGGGGAGCGTCCGGTTGACCGTGGATCATCCCACGCCGATTCCGGTAGCCGTGGGCATGGTACCGGACCTGGTGTACGAGCAGCAGAATCAAAACCCGGAACGGTTCCGTTACATCCTTCAGATTCGAAGCGTCAGCCTGGAGAAATCCTACGAGGAGGACTACTGGGAGACCCTGCTGCCAGATCGCTTTTTCAATGGCGGCCAGTCCGAGGATCCGGCCAGTCCGCTCCTTGAGGTGACCCCTGACACACCTGGAAGCGCCCTGCGGCTGATCGTGACGATGCTGGATGGGGACGGGGACCCCTTGAAGCGCTGGAACGGCGAAGAATTGATACCATTTCGACCCGGGCCGGATGGGGTGGTGCGGGTTGATTTCGCGACGCTGGGAGTCCTCCGACAGGCGCTGGAGGGCAAGAACTTGCGGTTCCGGGTTCAAGCGGAGAACGGCGCGTTGGGAGACGGGACCTACACCCTTCGCCTAGCTGTCAGGACGCCGAACCCTCATCCCTACGAGATCACCGAACCGCGCTGGGCCTATCCCGGCGGCGGAGCCATTCCGGCCCAGGTAGGCGCGGTTTCGAACTTCCCGGCGGGGACGGCCATTGTCGATGTGCCGCAAAATCCCTCAGGCGAAGGCTCGGTGATCGGCAGCTTCGCGTCGTCGTCGGTCGGGGTGCGCGTCTATCGGTTTTGGACGCCATCGGAGGGACCCTTCCGGGCGTGGACCGATGGATGGGGCGCGGACCCGGCCAACACGACGATCAAGCTCTATCGAGCACGCTATGCCGTCACGGGCGCTGGCGAGCGGAATTCCTGGTGGGAAACGGTCGATTACCTGGAAGAACTCGAAGGGATAGGCGCAAGCCTCGATTGGTATCCCGCGGACCGTTCCGAAATCGACGCGCTGGTGATGATCCAGGACCCGGCATTTCCGGCCTACAAGCAGCCGACGGATGTCCTGGGACAATCGGTGGTGGGGAATCCTCCCGAAAGCCAGTTGCAGACGCCGTACCTTCCCGCGGACCGGCAGTTCTCCGACCTCCAGGACGTCTATTTCGTGGTGGTGAAGAACGAACAGGGTTCAACCGGGAGTTACCGGCTTCGGGTGTCCACGGAAGACCTGCCGCAATTCCAGCGTGATCCGGTGTTTCTGCCGCATCGTCCCACAGCCGCGGCGATGCGGTCGGTCCTCACGGTGGACGTGCCGGGCGTTGAACTCTACGGTCGTCGGATCGGGGTCTACGAGGTGCAGATGCCCGAGCGGCATTCCGGTTATCTGGGTGTCTCAGGACAAGCCGGCGCGGATTGGAGATTCGCCGTCTACGGTCCGGACGAGCAACCTCTAGACCTGGCGGTGATAGTGGACGGAGAGTTCCGGTACCTCGTTCCGCCGGGCGGGCGGGTGGTGACCGTCAAGGTGCTCGAGACGGGGCGTAACTTGAATTCGAACAACGGCATCACCCTGGCGGCCACCCTGTTGGATGACGCGGGGATGCCAACCAACCTGTCGAGTCTGGGACTGGGCGGAGTGGCCCACTTGCTCTTGCCGACCAATCCCTGGGGCGAACTGGACGCCGGCGAATTCACGGGATCGGCTCCGATCGAATCGTCGGGACGGGTCTTCCGATTCCGGGCGCCGGCCGGGACGGTTCGGATCGACGTCGCCCCCTTGGCTGGGTCGGTCGCAAGCTTCCAATGGGGAATCTACGACGACGGCCGACTTCTTGCATGGGATCACGCGATACCCGGGCAACCGGCGACGCACACCACCACGATTGCGGTCGGACCCTCGGAGATCGATTCGCTGTCCGGCTCGGGGCGAAACCTCGTGCTGGTGGTCCGGCATGCGTCCGGGAGTGTGCAACCGGCACAGTTCAGCATCGTCATCGCCCCCGAGGCACGCAGCACCTTCACGATCTTCGATCCCTCCCGGAGCTCAACGGCATTGCCGCGCCTGGCCTTTGAGAACGGCGCCGAATTAGGGCTTCAGAACGCAACGCGTTTGATCGACGGCCGCGAGAATTTCACCGACTGGAACCCGGACCAGTGGGTGCGGTTCGCAGTGCCGGACGGCCCCGGGCAAGTCGTCCAACTGGTGAACCTGCCGGGAGGCGAAAACATCTATCCGCTGCGGTACGACGTGTTCGACGCGACCGGCAGAGTTCGGGTCGCCACGGGTACCAAGACCTTCAGCAGTCCGGCTGGGGTGATCGAACTTCCCCAACTCGAGGGTGGGAAGGCATACGTGCTCCGACTGGCACCGCGGGATCAGCCTTTGGCGGAAAACCTGCCCCTTCACGTTCGATTCCGCCCCGGCAAGTTGGCGCAGGTGAATGGAGCCTATGTCCACAGTGTGCCCAGCAGCAGCGTCAGCCAACCCACCGGCGCTGAACGGACTCACTCGAATTTTCGAGGCGACTTCTCGCTGACTGCCAGCCTGGCGGGATCGACTTCAAAGTGGTGGCGCATCGACGTTCCGAAGGCCGGACCCGCAACGCTCAAGGCGGTCGTCGAGGGCTCAACGCGTGTGCGAATCGCGATCTATCGCGACGATGGCACCGGCGAATTCCCGCAATCGAGCCTGGTCGATTTCGTGAACGAATCGTCGATGGTCGTCACCCCGGACGGGAAAGAATTCGAGCTCACGACGTTTCTGGGCGCTGGTAACTACTTCATTGAGGTCGCTCGGACCAACACCCAGGGCGGACAAGTCCAACTCGTTCTTTCGGGTCCGGAGTACACGATCGTGCGGCTGACACCCGATCCCAATCAGGGCGTGGTCTTGCGCGCGGAAATGGGTCGGGCGACCCGGACCCAGTTTTTCGATGTGATCGCGCCGGCCGGTAGTTTTGGGCCGGCTTCCTTCCTTGCCTACGACCTGGACCTGTTGGACGGCCGACCCCAGACGGCGAACAGCGGCAGCCCGCCGACGTCCACCGTCGTTGAACTGACACTGAGGGCGCGCATCCAGGTTTGGGCCGTTTCGGACACGCCCGAGGGCGGTCTTTCGCTGGTCCTGGTCAAGACCCTCGGTCGGGAACCCGCGGTCGATAAGGAGGACCCGATCAAGGCGACCTTGGAAACTCCAGGGACCGCCCGACCGTTCCAGCGGTACGTGATCGGGATTCAGATCGAGGGAACTGCCCCCGGCTACCAGGATGAGATCAGCGCCCGCAGCAAGTCGATCGGAGTACAGGCGGTGTTCCAGGTTCCGAACTCGGGAACCCCCGATCTGGTGGTCGAAAGCCTGCGCCTCCTGCCGAATAGTGGCCGAACCCTGGTCGAAGTGACGGTGTTGAACCGGGGCTACGCCGTCGCGTTCAACAGCCAGTCGCAGTTCACCTACCCCACCTTGGAGGCCAGCCAGCCCGTGACCGCCCTGGTCGCCGAATCCATCCTCGGCCCACAAACCCGTCGGGTACGCTACCTCGACTGGATCGATCCGGTCTCTCCGGAGGACGTCACGCGCTACCAGGTTGACGCGGCGAATGAACTCGCCGAGATCGATGAAGCGAACAACCAAGGCCAGGCCGCGATGAAATCGGTCAATGCCTTCCGACCGGTTTTCTCGGTGAATCTGAGCAACGGATTCGATGGCAACACGGAACCCGGCGTTTGGGGGCGGTATCTGGATTCCCGCCAGAACAACTCGGTGAAAGTCCTGACCGACATCATCCTGGAGGCGAGCGACGGAGACGATGCGGCGAACACCTATGACTCGAACCAGGAAGTGTACCGATTGCGGTCTGACTCGCCCCTGCTGTACACCTCCGCCAACCACGATCTCCAGGACCGGAAGGTGATGGAGCGGGTGGTGATCAGCCATCTGTCCCCCTCGGGCCCCGGCAACCCCAACCTCTTCACCGCCTATGCCGTCGATCGCTTCGGACTGCGCAGCGACCTGGTGGTGCGGGTCATCCAGGTCGTGCCGTTTCCCAAGTGGCTCGAAGCCGGCGAGTCGGAGATCGTGTTCAATCAGGATTCACGAGAGTACGAACTGGAATTCCGCGCCCAACCGGTGGATTACGCCGCCACTCTCACCCAGATGCTCGATGCGAACATCCCGTTGGTGGGCGATCTCCAAAACCAGTTCTCGGTTGAAGCCATCGCCGATCGGTCCTTCAGCCTGAATCCGAACGTGGCCATCCCTCCGATTCTGCCGTCCATCCGGGCGCAGACCACGATCCTCGGCCAGGATATTCTCAACAAGGTCTTCGGTCCGGGCACCGTCCAGGATCACGTGAGTGTGCTCGGACACATCGACGTTCGCGCGGACACCCTCGAAGCGGGCGCGTTCGAACTGACCGCGCGCTTCGATCAATACCCGGTCGACCACTGGGAGGGACCCGAGATTCCGATCTTTGGGTTCGACGCGGCGATTGTGAGCGCCGCGGTCCAGGCGCAGGTCATCATCGACCTGAAGTTCGATGCCGCGGTGACCTTCGCGTTCGACCTGACCCAGACCAACGCACCGTTGCGCATCACCTCCCCAAGCTTCGCTGGACTGGATCTGCGAGTGGAACTGCGGTTTGAAGGTGAAGTGGAGGTGGCAGGATTCCTGGACATCGCCTCCGTGGGCGGCGGGTTCTTCTTCACCCTGAAGCCGCGGTACGGTTTGGAGGACATGGAGGGGTCGATTCCCCTGGAAAATTTCCTCGATGAAGCCTGCCTGGGTCTGGCCGCCACGATCGGAGGTAACCTTTCCGCCGACGTCTTTGGGTTCGAGGTGTTCTCGATCGAACTCGAGAGCGACGAGATCCAACTCACCAACTGCGACGTCGCAACCTCGGCGCTGGCGGGGGCCACCACCCTGACCGGCACCACAGGAACATCGGCGGACGTCGCCCGCGTTGGCCTGCAAGGGGCGAAGCCCGTGCTGCCAAACGACAAACACATTCGCTACACGCAACGCATCCTTCCCGGCGATGCGCTCCTTCCGACACCGTCGACCCGGCCGAATCCGCAGTTGATCCTCGATGCAGCAACCGGTGAGCGGATGCTCGCGTATCTGGACCCGCCCTCGGCCGGCGCGGCGCCGGTGCTCTACGTGGCACGCGGCAACGCATCGGGATTCTCGGCCCCTATGGCTTTGCCCTCCTCCGAATGGATGAGTCGGCCATTGCTGGCGGCCACCCGCGATGGGACCGGGCTTCGCGCGGTCGTGATCTACCAGACCACCCCGATTCCCACCGCGACCACCACCCGGAATCAGTTCCTGTCCGGGCAGGACCTCAAATACCGGTACTTCGATGGAACAACGTGGAGTGAGGAACTCACGCTGACCGACAACGCGCTGCTCGACTGGCAGGCGACGGTTTCATTCAACGCGAATGGCGACGGAGCGCTGGCCTGGATTCAGAAGGCCGTGGAGACACCTTTGGATGCGAAAGGCTGGCTGACCGGGAGCGATCGGCTCTACGCAGCACGCTGGGATAAGGTCACCCACCGCTGGCTCGCCCCGACCTCCGTCGGATCGGCCGGCACCCACAACCAGCCTTCGGTCGCCATGGGACTCGATGGAGTGACAGCACTCGCGTGGAACCAACGGGCGAGCAACGACAACCGACTGGGACTCGCCCGCCGCGCCACGAACGGGACATGGACGGTCACCACGGTGGCCGACGCGGCGCTGCCCGCGGGCGGCCGGCCGCGCAATGTCGCCGTGGGCTTTGAGTCGGACGGGCGGATCATGGTGGTCACGACTTACACTCAAGCCCCAGTGAAGGGTGAACCCATGGTGACCCGCGTGCTGGCCCGCACCGGCACCTTCGACGATCTCCGACAACAATCCCGGGCCTTCGAGGTGCTGGCGCGCACCGGCGGGGTGTCATCGCTTCAACTCGTTCGCGCACCCGACGGAACCCTGGTGGTGGGCTGGCACGAGCGCCGCGGAGACTTCAGCGATGCCGTGGTGGTGCGTCGCCAAGGCGATGGAACCTGGTCGCGCCCGGCGCGAGCGACTCAAAGCTCGGGCAACGAACGGGCCCTGCGCTTCGCCATCGATGCCAAAGGGGCGGTGCTGTCGGTGTACGAACGCGGCGTCCACTACTTCCGGGGACCTGGCGGCACTCTGCTGCCACCGGATGGGCAGGATCTGAAGGCGCCAGCGCTGGTCTCAGGACTGCTCGGCTCCGGCATGGCTGTGCGCGGGCCGGAGTTGAGTCTCGTCGGTCCGCTGATGCTTGATGGGTTGCCTGGGGACGAGCGGCCATTGGGCTTGGCCGGATCGACGGTTGAGGCCCAAGTCCTGATGCGCAACTCCGGCGACACGACCGCCGACGCCCTGGTGACCTTCTATCGCGACACTCCTCTGAACCTGGGCGTGCGCGACGTGAAGCTCGGCGAACGGAAGATCCGCCTGCTGCCGGGGGGCTCCCTCAGCGTCGGGGTGCCGGTGGAAGTCGCCCTCGGCACCAACCGGTTCTTCGTGGAAGTCACGCTCGCCGGCAGCCGGGATGCCTTCAGCGACCGCGACAATGCCGTGAGCGGCCAGATCACGGGCCAGGTGGATCTGGCCGTGGAAACCTTGTCGATCCTCGAGACGATTGCAGGACAACCGCCACGCACTGGAGGCCAAATCGGTCTTCGCTTCGAGATCGTGAACCGGAGCGGGGTCGCCTACCGGGGGCCCGTACGGGTCACCACGTTTTGGGAGGATCCATCCAAACCTGGGGTTCGCACCACCGTGACTTCGGGGGTCGGCGACTTGGAGTTCGCCCCGGGTCAACGACGGGCCCTGCCTGGACTTTTCTCATTCGAGGCGGCCGGACTGCGACTGATCGGGGTGGAAATCGGGGATACGAATCTTCCGGAGCTTTCGACCGCAAACAACCGAGCGTCCCTGCCCCTCGATCTGCGGCCGGATCTGGCGCTGGAGGATGTGACCGTCATGGTCCGGGGCGAGGTCACCCGGGTGATCCCCGCCGTTTCCGTGCAGGTGATGAACTTTTCCGGCGTCAACAATGCGGTAGTGCAGGTGGCGATCACGAACGTGGGATCCGCCCCGGTCCGTTCCTTTACGCTGCGCCTTTACCATTCGGTGGACGGGGAGCCGTTCCGAGAAGTGGCGGCGATATCCAACAACGTGTTGATCCAACCGGGTGAACACCATGTCGCGGATTTCAAGGTGTCCGCCCTGGCCGGTCTGAACGTGTATCGGGCGGAAGTCGTGATCGCGCCGGAGAACTTGCCGGCCGGTTTGCCCGAACCGGTCACGTCCAACAACGTGGCGATGACCTCGGTCGTGCTCCAGGGATTGCCGGATCTTCAGGTCGGGTCGCTGAGTTTTTCGACTCCGACCGGGAATCCGCCGACCCTGCGCATCGGTGCCGCGGCACGTCTGGATGTCCGGGTCGACAACAAGGGCATTGCCGTGGCGAAGGGGGTGCTCGTTGAGGTGTTTTCGCAATCGCGCGGCCAAAGTGGCGAAGGCATCCTTTTGGGAAGCGTCACCATCGATTCCATCGCGGCGCTGGGAGCCGAGACGGTTCGAATCACCCTGAACACGACCGCACTTCCCGAGACGGCGGATGCGGTCCGCGTGGTGATCGATCGACATCAAAACCTTCTGGAACGGAGCGATCTGAACAACACCGCCAGCCGCGCCATCCTAGTGGCGCCTCCCACCTTCGTGGCCCAGCAGGGTTTCCTCAACGCCGGCGTCGGGCAGTTGTCCCAGGTGGGTTCCCTGAGCATCGCCTTTAATCGGGACTTGGTGCTGCCCAGGGACCCCAGCGTGCTCAGGATTCAGAATCTCGCGACGGGGGAGTTCGTGGATTCAACGAAGTACTCGGTCGTCCTCGACGCGGCCACCCGCACCGTCACATGGAAGTTCACCGGCCTCGAAGGAGCAGTGCTGCCGGCCGGCAACTACGTGGCACGCATCGCCGCCGGAGCCCTCAGCGACCGGGCCTCCAACGCGCTGGGACGCGACTTCATCCTGCGATTCACCGTCACACCCGGCGACGCCAACGGGGACGGCGTCACCAACGAACGGGATTACCTGCTGCTCTGGCGTGAACTGCGCAAAGCGGAAGCCACTAGAAACACGGCACTGGATCTCAACGGCGACGGGAAGGTTTCCCAGACGGATCTGGAGTTGGTCCGCGGGAATTTCGGTCGGCGCGGTGCCGGCCCTGGCGTTCAACCTTAGGCGGAACGATTGACTTAAAATGAATCCACTCTTTCCCCTGAACCGTGACGCATGGAGGACCGTGATGATCTGCCTGGCTCTGACCTTCGCTTGCGCCACGGCACACGCCGCCGAGTCGCCGGTGACGGTGACCCTTCGGTCGGATTCCGTCACCCTGAAGCCAGGCGAATCCACCGTTCTCCACGCCTTCGCCCAAGTCTCGCCGAGCTTCCGCGACCGGGCCGATCGCATCTTCACCTGGAACCTCGACCTTCTCGTCCTGGCCCCTGAGGTGGCGACGTTGGAGGCCAACTCCATCGTTCGTCCGCGGTCCGATCTCGATCCGGTGTTGGGCTCCACGGGGACGGCCGATGGTCCGAGTCTCCTGGGCATTAGGGACGGGTTCCTCAACCTTGACGGCGCCGGGGTCTCCACACCGGTGGAGTTGTTCTCCGTCCGCCTGAAGGCACTCACCGCGGGCTCCTTTCTCGTGCGGCTGAGGCCCGGAACGATTGGGGCGGACGAAAGCCCCGACTTTCTCGTGCTCCCCTCGGTGGACGACCTCCCGTGGTCCGGAGCGGATTACACGGCCGGCACGGTGACGATCGAAGTCATCGAAGTTGGCGGCGCTTCGCCACCCGTGTTGAAGGTCGAACGTGCCGCCAATGGCGGACTGCGGGTAACGGTGGAGGGAATCCCTGGCAGGTCGGTTGCGCTCGAAGAAACCGAGAATCTGGGCAACGACCGGAATTGGCGACGGGTAGGGCAGAGTCCCGCGGGCAGTGCTGCGCTGGTCTTTGAAACCGTCCCGGGCGGTCCGAGTCGCTATTTCCGGGGTGTCACTCTCACGGGTGATCCCGGCTAACCCAGAATGACTCAATCCAAATTCGCGCTTCGCCTGGTGATCCTCTGGCTCGGCCTGATCAGCGAGTGGACCACCCACGCCGCCACCCTGTTCGTCTGGTCCGACAGTCCCAACCCAACCCCGCCCTTCTCCACCTGGGAAACAGCAGCCCGGATTCTTCAGGAAGCCGCCGATGCCGCGGAATCCGGCGACACCGTTCTCGTGACCAACGGGGTGTACAACACCGGCGGGCGCCTCATCCAGGGTGAGGTCGTGAACCGCCTGGCCATTCCTTCGGGTGTGGTGGTGCAAAGCGTCGAAGGCCCGGAAGTGACGGTCATCGAGGGCGCTCCGCGAATCGGAACGCCTGGGGGAACTTCCTCCCAGAACGGCAATGGCGAGGGCGCGATCCGCTGTGCGTACCTCGGGCGTGACGCCGTTTTGGCCGGTTTCACCCTGCGCGGTGGCCACACCCGGACCAACGGGCTCTATGACTGGGATCAAAGCGGCGGCGGCGCCTGGTGCGATTCCCAGGCGAAGCTGGTCAAATGCATCCTGACCAACAACGCCGCCCACCACATGGGTGGCGGGTCATTCCGGGCCGAACTCCTGCAGTGCGACGTCGTCAACAACAAGGCGCGCTACGGCGGCGGTGTCTGCCTTGCGACGGTCAGCGAGTCGGTGCTGACCCGGAACGCTGGCGAAAACGGAGGAGGCGCTTATCTCTCCCGCCTGTCTCTCAGCACGGTCTCCTTCAACAGCGCCAATATCGGTGGCGGCGCCATGGGCGGCTCGATGGTGGACTGTCTTGTGACCGGAAATGTCGCGGGGCAATGGGGCGGTGGCGTGTCGCAAACGACGCTGCAAAAATGCCGCATCGAAAACAATTCCGCCGAACGCGGCGGCGGCACGTTTGTCGCGAACCTTTTCGGGTGTGTCGTGACCGGCAACACGGCGGATCTCGGCGGCGGCACCGCCGGTGGCGCCCTCCACCACTGCACGGTCACCGGGAATTCCGCCGGCTCCGGCGGCGGATCGTACCTCAGTTCCATCAACCACTCGATCGTCTACTTCAACGACGCCATCTTCGGCCCCAACCACGAAGGCGCCACGGTGCTCAATTCCTGCACCACCCCGCTCCCTGAGTCAGGTTCCGGCAATCTCGTCCCCGACCCTCAACTGGCGTCGCTCTCCCATCTCTCCGCCGATTCCCCCTGCCAGGCAACGGACGCCTCTACCCCGCAGCTCCCCACCGACCTGGACGGCGAACCGTGGCAGCCGCTTTCCAGCATGGGCGCCGATCAGTTCATCGCTGGTCAGGCGACCGGCAGTCTGGAGGTCCAGATTCGAGCCCCAGGCACCTCCGTTGCGGTGGATCATGCCGGCCTTTTTCGGGCTGACATCGAGGGCCGTACCACCGGCAGTCAATGGGAGTTCGGCGATGGCACGGTGGTGCGCAATCAACCCCTCGTGCGCCATGCCTGGAACCTCCCGGGTGAGTATGTGGTCACGCTGACCGCCTTCAACGACTCATTCCCGGAGGGTGTCCGCTCAAGCGTTACCCTCCGTATCGTGGTGCAACCCATTCACTACGTCTCGTTGTCCACGCAGCGACCCACTCCACCCTTCGCCAGCTGGGAAACGGCCACACCTTCGATCCAGGCGGCCATCGATGCCGCCACCATTCCGGGAAGTCTTATCCTGGTGACGAACGGCCTCTATAACCGGGGCGGCGTATCCCTGCCGGGTGACGTTCTCGTCAACCGCGTCGCCCTCACGAAACCGGTCATCGTCCGCAGCGTCCATGGGCCGGCCGTCACTCTCATCGCCGGCGCCGGGCCTGTGGGCGATACCGCGGTCCGTTGTGCCTTTGTCGGCCGGGACGCCGTGCTCAGCGGCTTCACCCTCACCAACGGCCATACCCGCACCCTCGGTGCGCCTGCACGCGAACAGCGGGGCGCGGGATTGTCCGGCCAGGCCGCCGGACGGATCACCCACTGCGTGATCACCGGCAATCTTGCCCGCCAATTCGGCGGCGGTGCCTATCGTGGCAGCCTGGTCAACTGCACCGTGATTCGAAACCGATCCCTCGACGGCGGTGGAGGCGCCTACGAAAGCGTCCTTGAAGACTGCACCCTCGAAGAAAACTTCGCCTCGAACTCCGGGGGCGGCGCCACCCGCAGCACGCTCACCCGCAGCCTGCTGATCGGGAATTCGGCGCCCCTGGGTGCCGGTGCGTACTTCGGTACCCTCGACTTCTGCCGGCTCGAACGGAACGTCACCGAAGGCGACGGCTATGGCGGGGGCGCCAACGGAAGCCTTCTGCGCGACTGTGTCCTGACCAACAACATCGCCTATTCCGGTGGCGGAACCTACGCCGCATCTCTTGTCCGCTGTCGCCTCGAAGACAATGAAGCTCGTCGCGATGGCGGCGGCGCCACCGACAGTACCCTCACCGACTGTCTCCTCCTCGGCAACCTCGCCACCCATGGCGGGGGCGCGTCACACAGCGTGCTCACCGAATGTCAATTGACCCTGAACGAAGCCTCTGTCGCCGGAGGCGGCGCCGATGGCGGCGAGTTGGAACACTGCACGCTCACCAGCAACTCGGCCTACTTCGGCGGCGCCACCGAACGCGCCACCCTCCGCAACTGCATCGTCCGCGAGAACACCGCCGTTTTCGGAGGTGGAGGTTATCGGGATCTTTTCTTCAACTGCCTGCTGACCGGAAACCGGGCGACCCAACAGGGCGGCGGCGCATTCCAGGGCATGCTCTACCAGTGCACCGTGACCGCCAACTCCGCCGATGTCGGAGGCGGCACCTACGATGGCACCAATCGTAACTCCATCGTTTACTTCAATACCGCCTTGGCCGGACCCGACTTCCAGGGTTCCACCCTGATCGCCTCCTGCACCAGCCCAACCCCGGCTCTCCTCCCCGGCAACACTTCCGAACCCCCTGCCTTCCTCCACCCAGCAACCGGCGACTTCCGCCTTCGAGCCGACTCACCTTGCATCGACACCGGAGAGGATTTCTCCCACTTGCTCGCTGACGATCTCGACGGAAATCCCCGCCCCATTGACGGCGATGGGGACGGGAAGGCCGCGTTCGACATGGGAGCCTTCGAGTATGACCCGGCCGCGACCGATTCCAACGCCGACGGCGTACCTGACCTGTGGTATCGCCAATACGGTTTGAACGCAGCCGATCCGGACGTTGGAACGGAAGATCCCGATCGGGACCGCCTGACAACCTTCCAGGAATGGATCGCCGAGACGAATCCCACCGATGCCACCTCGGCACTGAACTTGGCCGTCTCCAACCTTCCCCCGATCACCCTCTACGTTTTTGGCTCGGCCGGTCGCCTCTACACGCTCTTGAGCCGGCCCACTCTGGATACCTCGGACCCCGACACTTCGAAGTGGATGCCGGTCCCCGGCCACCTGGATGTTCCGGGACAGGGCGATCGATTGGCCTTCCAGGACACCAACGCCGCCGCGTCCCGGTACTATCGCGTGGAGGTCCAGTGGCCTGTCGCGACAAACGCCCACCCGGCGACGGTGCAGCCCCCTTCCCTACATCGCGAATCCACGAACCTTCGTGCACTCGCCAACCGTCGGGAGCAGGACCTGATGCCCCTGTTCCTGGCATCGTCTGAGACAGGGGAGCCCGTCGCCGACCCCCGCCTTCGAATCCCCCTTGCCGTCCCGTCGGACGGAACCCTCGGAATGTCGGAAGTCGGCATCACCGCCGGCACGGAACGGCGACTCGCACGGCATGGGACTCCCAACTCGGGTGTGAATTCAGCCTCCACCAACACCCACATCTTCCGCGTGCCTTCCGGCAGCACGACCGGCATTTCGCCACTGCTCCGCGGCCAGGAGCCGTTCATGCTCTACGCCGCGTCGGCACGGCGGCCCACGCTGGAATGGGGCCGGGGCGCCACCTTTCGGGGAGTCGCGGGAGGGACCGATGCCGAGACCTATCACTGGAAGGAACTGACCTCGAGCACCCGTCCCCATTTCTGGAGTCATCACGTGGAAGATCCGCCCGTGGTCACCACCCTGGAATGGCTCGAGCAGGCCCGGGACTATGACGCCGAGCTCGTGCTCACCGTGAACACGCGCGGACGCGGACGGACGGTGCAAGATTCCCAGGGTCGCCTGCTCTGGTCCATCGATCCGGCGTCGAACAACGCGGATTACCTCGCCCAACTGGCCGCTGACTGGGTCCGCTACGTCAATCTCGTCGCGCCGAAGTACCGTTTGACGTCGGACGGGCAACTGCCGCCCGACCTCGCCGCCACGGACCCGGAGGCCGCTCGGATCCTTCAGGAACTCGCGACGCTGGGAAACGGGACGAACGCCTGGCGCTACCGACTGGCCACCGTCGCCGACCCGGACACCGAAGTGGACCCATGGTTGGAACGTCCGTTGCTCCTTGCGGCCGGGGCTCCCCCCATCACCCGGAAAGTGGCCTTTTGGGAAATCGGCAACGAGGTGGAAACGCCCATGAACGCGTCGGATCCCCGCGGTTTCCGGCCCATGGATAACAGCATCAACCTCAATCCAGCCCAATTCGTCGAACGCTACCTTCGTATCACGGAAGCCATGCGGAAGGTGGATCCGACCATTCAGGTCGGCCCCTGCCCCAACAATCCCTGGGGACCACGCGCCGGCATCGAAAATGAGCATCTCATCGATCTGCTGGCTCGTCCGGAAGCCACCGTCGACGTGCTCTATTACCACTACTATCCCGTCTGGGTGGGAGACTACTTCCGCCCGTCCGACGTGAACCGGAATCTGCGGTCGCTGAAGAACTTCGCCTACCTGCTCGACGCCCAGTACGCCGGACAATTCGCGCGGGCCGGGCGCGCTCGTGTGCCATCGATCGTCAGCGAATGGAATCCCGACTGGACCATTCATCCGCCGATCGAACGTTTCATGGCGAGCGTCCTGTCGACCGCTGAGGTCTTCCTGACCTTCGTTGAACTGCAGGTGCATGCGGCGCACTACTGGGAAAACCCCGACGGCCGGGCCAGCGGGCTGGTCTTCGACAAACTCCAGACCCACCTGGGCGATCGGTTTCTCGGCAGCTCCATTGGGAATCGCCTCGACGACGGCAGTTATGTTGGTTTCGGAAACCATCCCAGCTTCGCCAGCAACATCCGAGTCTACGCCACCCAGCGGTCCTCGGACTCGAAGGTCTTCATCTGGCTTCTGAACCTCTCCGACACCACGTCGCACACCGTCGTCTGCGAATATCCCTTTCCCGTTCGGGAGGTCCGCACCCACATCCTTCGCAGCCCACGTCAGGCGACCACCTATTACACGAGCATCACCGACCTCGAATGGATCTCCGAGACCACGCCCGCCAATCAGCCATCCACGGTGCTTCCACCCTCGACGCTCGCCATCCTTGAGCTCGTCTACGACGCCGTCCCAGTGGCGCCCCGGCCTCCCATCATCACTTCCCTCAGCACCACGAGAGCCGCCAAGGATTCCGAGATCGTCATCCTGGGCGAAGGTTTCGCCGAGAACCCGGGCGCAAACGTCGTGCACTTCGGCCTGGGGCGGGCCCTGGTCATTTCGGCGACACCTTCCAGCCTCCAGGTTCAGGTGCCCGCCACCGCCATGTATGGTTCCGTCAGCGTGACCGCTCATGGGTTCACAGCGACTTCACGGGAATTTTTTACTCTGGCGGCCAATCCCCAACGCGACGACGCGATCACCTTCGAATCCCTTCGGCCCCTGCCCCAGCGGATCTATTCGCCGGAAGGCGCCCCCATGGTGACGGCACCCGTGACTGTTCTGCTCGCTGATTGGCCCGGCGACGGCCGACTGCATCTCGCCGGTCTCACCTCCCGCGCCGGCTCGGTCCTTCCCCACACCATCGATCTCTTTCCCAACGCCAGCCGCCCGGCCCAACCGGCATTCAGCACGCCGCTCTGCCAACCCCAAATGCCACGCTGCTCGCTGCCGTTGAATGCATCACCCTTCCGCATGGCCTTCGGGGACCTCGACGGCGACGGCCGGCTGGATCTCGCCTGCGTCGACCGCCACGCCTGGCAGGTGGCCGCGTGGCGCAATGCCCTCCCCTCCTCCGACCGTTCCTTCGATGTGATGGGAACCTTCCCGACTGCCATGTCGCCGTCCCACGTCGCGATCCAGGACCTCGACCTCGATGGACGTCCCGATCTGGTCGTCACCCATGCCGCCCAAGGAAGTCTCGGTGTCCTGCGCAACCTCAGCTCCGGCGCCGGCATCGTGCGGTTCGCCACCAACCACATCTTTCATCCCGCCCGCCTTGGTCAGATGCAGGGGCCCCACTCGGCCGTCGTGGGTGACCTCGTTGGCGATGGCCGCGCCGACATCGTGGTCGCCAGTCGCAGCTCGGCCGGCCTCGTGCTATTCAGGAACAACTCTTCACCAGGGCGCATGGATCTCGTTCCACTGCCCGAGATCCCCGGTGCGCGGATCGAATCGCTTGCGCTCGGCGATGTCGATGGCGATGGACGACTCGACATCGTCGCTGCCGGGCAGTGGCCGAATGGCGGGGTGATGATCTGGCGGAACACGGGTGAGGACGGATTCGAGCGTTCCGATTTTCCGACCTCGCGTGACCCGCGCCAACTGGCCCTCGCCGACATCACCGGTGACGGTCGGGTGGATGTGTTGACCGTCGACAACGATACGTCCTCCGTCTCGGTCCTTCGCAATCGGAGCAAGCCAGGGGCGGTGGCGTTCGACGCCCGTCAGGCATTCCCCATTCCGGGACTGCTTCCCAATGACCCCATCTGCCTGGCGACCGGCGACATCGACGGCGACGGCCGCCCGGACGTGGTGGTTGGCCACTTTTACTCCGGTTTCCTGACCCTGCTCCAGAACGTGGAAACCCGCTGAAGGGCGCCAGCCATCAGGGCTGCCACCGGGTCCACTCCAAGCCCGGGCGATCGACGCGGAACACCACGAGACGTTGCTCCTTGGCCTCAGTGACGTAGGCGTTGCATCCGTCCTTCCCCCCGAAGCAGATGTTGGTCGGATGCGGTCCCAGCACATCGATTTCCCGGATTACCTCGCCTCGGGGAGTCATCTTCACCACCACGCCCTTCCCGTGCCGGGTGATGTAAAGGTTGCCATCCACGTCACACCGCATGCCGTCGAATCCAAAGTCCTCGAACTTCCGGATCAACCGTTTGTTTGCCAGGCGCCGAGCGTCGGTGATCTCGAAGGCCCAGACATTCCGTTGAACGCTCTCGTTGACGTAGAGGGTTTTGCCATCGGGGCTGACCTCGATCCCATTGGTGGTGCCCATGCCTTCAGCCAACCGCTCGACCGTACCCTCCGGATCGATCCGCCAAAGTTGTCCGGTGCCTTCCTTCCAGTTGGGATCGCTGGCGAACAGCGTGCCGTCCTTGGAAATCGCGAGGTCATTCGGCTGGTTCATGCCGGCGTGATGAGCCAGCACCGAAACCTTACGAGTGGCCGGGTCAACCCGGAGCACACTGTGGGACACGTAATCGGCGACGAACATCGTCCCGGAACGATCGAAGCGGATGCCGTTGCCCGTGCTCTGCCCGGGCAGTTCCACGAAGACACTGGCATTCCCTGAGGGCGTGACCTTCCCGATCGTCTGCTGACGCTCAAAATTCACCGCGTACACGTTGCCTTCCCGGTCGCAGGCCGGTCCTTCAACCCCCGGCGTGAAGCTGCCTGTCGGGGTGAAGACGCTCGCAACGAAAAGCTTTTCCGATGGGGAACCCGCGGCCGACGCCTTCGTGCCGCCTCCATCACCACCGCAGATCACCGACAGCATCACACCGATCCGGCCCAAATGGAGTGGAGTCATGACCCTTCCTAGCCCGGGCATCCCTGCAGGTTCAACTCCGGGCTTTCCCAACGGGGATTCCCGGGATGGCCCCACCCGGACTCGGCTGATACGCTCGGCCCGCGGTGCTTCCCCACCCCATGAGTCTCCATCGCTCGGCCGCCCACCCGATCACACGGGCCTGGGTTGCAATCGTCATGGCATTCTCCGTGGGAATGGCTTCCCTGCCCGCTCGGGCCGACCCCCGCATTACCGCCTGGCGCGGGAGTGATGGCCTCCCGCAATCGGGAACCCTCGGTGTCACCCTGGCCAACCGCGGCCGGGTGCTCGCCACCCACAGTCCCAGCCTGCCCATCGCGCGCCTGGACGGCTTCCAGGTCACCACCCTGTCCAACACGGTCGGTGCCGTCAGTCGTGTCTACGAAAGCCGCAGTGAGCAACTCTGGTGCGTCACCCCGGAAGGATTGCTTGAGAATACCGGGGCCGGTTGGAACAACCATACCCTCCCGGAAATCGCGGCTGAGTTCCGCGCCAGCCCCCTCCGCTCCATCCGCCCGATTCCGCTTATCCCTCTCGATCGCCATCGGGTTCTCATCCTCCTGCCTGACCGCCTCTGCGAATACGACGCCAACGAGCAACGCTCCGTCGTCCTGATCCTCGCCTCCTCCACCGCCATCGGGCGCTTCAATGAGCTGAATCCCGCCCGGGACGATGGCGCCTGGATCTCCGGCAGCCGGGGGCTCATCCGCATTCCCGCTCCTCTCCGCCATCTCCGAGCCGACACGCCTCGGGAAGAATTCGTGATGCCGGACGCCGTCGATGCCGCGGAACTTCAGCGGCCGTTCGAGAACCGCTTCGGCGATGTCCTCATGACGGCTGAGGATCGCCGCACCCGCGAACGAATCCTGCTCCACTTTTCGCAGGGCACCTGGGCGCGATGGAATGTCCAGGGCCAAAATCTCCGCCAGGCGTGGTCGGGCCCCGATGGCGAATGGTGGGGACACACGTCAGGAACGGTATTCCGACTCGAACGACTGGGAGACAGTCTCCGTCCCGTCCCGGTCCTTCAAGTGGGCCGCGTGGCGGATGTGGCCCTCGAACCCCACGGAGTGGCGTGGGTCGCCACCTCGGAAGGCCTTTTCCGGATCGCCCCGCTCCCATGGCGCCAGGTTACCGGCATCGACACCGACCTGGGGACCGTCCTGGGTATTGCCAGCGATCGCCAGGGCCGCATCGTCGCCGCCTCCCGCAGCAATTTCTTCTGGTTCGACGAAATGTCCTGGCACGCCACCCGCTACGCGGAACATCGCGAGGACGACACGGTGAAGCCGGGCGAGATCCTCTTCCCACTGGTCGACGGCTCCGTTCTCGTCCGATCTGAAGGCTCCAATCGGTTGTTCAACCGGGATGGAACCCTCGAAGCGCTCTTGGCACCCATTTCCGAAGCCTCGCCGATCGGCCTCCTGCCGGACGGACGCCTGGTCTTGCAGCCGGCCCCGCCCCGCGACAACACGCTGGTGGCTTTTGACGGCAGCACGGTGACTTCGATGGCGGAGCTTCCCACCAACCATCTGACGCTCGGGACCCTCACCCTGGTCCTGCCCACCCGCTCCGGCGAACTGCTGGTAGGCGGAACGAAGGGACTCTCGATCCGTCGCGGTGGGCAATGGAAACAGTTCAATGACTTGGAGTCCGAGACGTCCCCCAGGGCTTTCGACGGCGCCCTCGTCGGCCTCGAACTCCTGGATGGCAGGATCCTCTTGGGCGGGTCGGACGCGATTCGTGAATTCGATGGCCAAGCCTGGCGTGTCCTACGTCGGGGATTTGACGGCGTCCATGCCATCCATTCCGCGCGCGATGGCGCTGTCTGGATCGCCTCGGGCAGCGGTCTCCATCGCTTCAAGGACCGCTCGTGGTTCGCCCTGGGGGAGGAGGAAGGTCTGCCTTCCGGGGTCGTCTTTTCGGTGCACGCCGACGGCTCCGGACGACTTTGGGCGGCCACCGCCCGTGGACTCTTTGCCTTCGATACGAATGCCGATATCGACCCGCCGCGCCCGGAGATCACCGACGCTGACCTTCCCGTGCGGGCCGGAGAGAATCGGGCCAGGTTCGTGATCAGCGGACAGGATCGATGGCGCTACACCCCGCCCGGGCGACTTTTGTTTTCGTGGCGTCTCGACAGCGGGCCCTGGTCGGTCTGGCGTGCGGCCAGCAGCGATCAATTCACCAATCTTCCGGCGGGCACTCACCGGTTCGAGGCGCGCGCCCTGGATCCGAGCGGGAACGGCGACGGACCGACGGCCGTCTACGAGTTCGCGGTGATTCTTCCCTGGTTCAAGGAGCCGCGCCTGGTACTCGCCTCCGTCGGACTGGCCGTGCTAGTTTTGGCGCTCATTTCCCAGGCGATTCACGGCTATTCGCGCCTCAAACAGAGCTACGCCGAAGTCGAACGCCAGATTGCCGAACGTTCCACCGCCCTGGAAAAGGCGAACGCGGAACTGCTCCACAGCCACAAAATGCGCGCCCTGGGAACCCTGGCCGCCGGCGTGGCCCACGACTTCAACAACCTCCTCTCCATCATCAAGGGCTCGGCTCAACTGCTGGAATCCCAACTTCACGACGCCGAGAAGGCGCGCCAACGACTCCAGCGCATCAAGACCGCCGTGGATCAGGGAGCGGGGCTGGTGAAGGCGATGCTGGGCTACAGCCGCAACGCTGCCACCGCCCGCAAACAAATTCAGCCGACCGAAGCCGTCCAGCGCGCCCTTCGGCTCATGGAGGAAAGACTCCCTGGCCGTCTCACGTTCGTCCCACCCACCCATCCATCACCCCTAGCACTGGCACAACCGGAGATGCTCCAGCAGGTCCTGCTCAATCTCATCCAGAACGCCGACGAAGCGATGGACCAGCGCGGGATGGTCCAGATCGACGTCGATGTCGTCGACCGCCCTCCCGACGGGTGCTGGCTCCAACCGGCTTCGGCCCCGACCTACGTGAGCATCGCCATCCATGACCACGGCGTCGGTATTCCCCCGGAGAATCTCCCGCGGATCTTCGAACCGTTCTTCACCACCAAAGGATTCAGCAGCCGACGCGGCACGGGTCTCGGACTCTCGATGGTCTACGAATTCGCCAAGGAAATGGGGGCCGGCATCGCGGTGTCTTCCGCCGTCGGCCAGGGAACCACCTTCCGCGTCATCCTGCCCACTGCGGGCTAGGCGAGCAGCTCACGCACAATCTGCGCATCGGTGACCTCGAAGTCCGTGAGACTCGCCTCTCGGCCCTCGTGCGGAAACGTCAGGCCTCGATGGTGGATTCCCAGGGTGTGCAACAGCGTGGCGTGAAAGTTCGGCACGCTGACGATATTCTCCACCGCGCGGTACCCGAACTCGTCGGTCGCCCCATGGACGTACCCGCCCTTGAAGCCACCTCCGGACACCCAGGTGGAAAACGCATGCCGGTTGTGGTCCCGGCCATCCTTGCCCTGCGACACCGGCAACCGCCCAAACTCACCCGTCCAGAGCACCACCGTCGACTCCAGCAGCCCGCGCTGTTTCAGATCCTGCACCAACGCCGCGCTCGGTTGGTCGGTCTTCGCACACAATCCCTTCAGTCTCTCGGCATTCTTGTCATGCGTGTCCCACGGTTGACCCGAAAGGAAGAGCTGGACGAAACGCACCCCACGTTCCACCAGCCGACGCGCCAGCAGACAGCGTCGCCCGTACTCCTCCGTGTCCGGCTTGTCCAATCCGTAGAGTCGCTTGGTCGACTCCGATTCCCCCGACAGATCCAGCGCTTCAGGAACCGCCGATTGCATCCGCGCCGCCGTCTCGAAGTTCGCGATGCGCGCGGGTAACTCTGAATTCTCCGGATGCCGGGACGCGTGGCGGCGGTTCAACGCGTCCACAAAGGCCAACTGATTTGTCCTCGCCCCGGGCCGGATTCCGCCGGGCGTCTGCAAATGGAACACCGGCGACGGCCCACTTCGAAAGGGCGTCCCCTGAAATACCGCCGGCAGGAACCCCGACGACCAATTGCGCTCACCGTCAACCGGCAGGCCTCCGGGATCGCCCAGGACCACGTAGGCGGGCAGATTGTCGTTCGCCGAACCCAACCCATACAGAAGCCATGCTCCCAAGGTCGGCAGGCCGGCCAGAAACTTCCCAGTATGAAGGATCCGCAGCGCCGACTCGTGATCGACCGATCCTGTCATCATCGACCGAATCAGGGTGATGTCGTCGGCGATCTTCGCGGTGTGCGGCAACAGTTCCGAAAGCGACATCCCACTTTGCCCGCAAGGCTTGAACGCATAGGGAGCGCCCAAGACGTTCCCCGCCTGTTTGTCGAAGTGAATCTCCAGTTCCCCACCTGGGAAGGGCTTCCCATTCCAACGGTTCAAGGCCGGCTTTTCGTCGAAGAGATCCATCTGACTCGGCCCACCGTGCTGGAACAGACTGATGACGGCCTTCGCCCGCGGTCGTGGCAGTTTCGGATCCGGCGACCACACCGTCGACGTCCCGGCACCCGCCTCGGAACCTCGCGACGGGTTACCCATGAGGTGGGCCAGCGCCAGCGCCCCAAGCCCGCCGGCGGAGCGCCCCAAAAACGCCCGCCGAGACCAGCCGTTGAAGGTCGTCTTCATTCCACGTAGAGAAATGCGTTCATCGCGAACAGGGACTGGCCGAAATCTGACCACGCACGAACTTCCCCATCCGGGTCGGCCGCGTACTGCCTTCGTTGTGCGAACAGAAAATCCAGGGCGATGCGCCGTTCGTCGTCGTCTGGACCGCGCCCCAGCGCCAGCAGGAAACCCCGCCCCACCCGTGCCGCGTCGTCCGGCCCCGCTTCTCGCCGCAAGCGTTCCGCCAGGTCCCGTCCTCGCGCCACAGCGAACTCCGAGTTCAACAGGCTCAACGATTGGAGCGGCATCGTGCTTGTTGAACGCCGGGTGCAGTTGAACACCAACGACGGCGCATCGAACAACCCCAGCATCGTCGTCACCTGCGTCCGGCGTTGCTGAAGATAAAGACTTCTCGAAAACGCTTCCGGACGTTGCTCGTCCACCACCACCTCACCATCACCGTTCCGGGTTGTAGCAACATACGGTCCCGCGGACTTCGCCCCCAACCGGCCGCTCACCGCCAGCATCGAATCCCGCACCGATTCCGCATCCAGTCGGCGCAGAGGAAACCGGGTGAGCCAGGTGTTCGCGGCATCCACCTGCAATGACTTCGGCGTCGCTTCGCTGGTCTGTCGAAAAGCGGCCGACAGCAAGATGACACGGTGCAATGCCTTCTGGCTCCAACCAGACTCCACCAACTCGGACGCCATCCATTCCAACAACTCCGCATGCGAGGGCCGCGCCCCGCTGCGCCCGAGGTTGTCGGGCGTGGGCACAATCCCCACCCCGAAGTGCCCCTGCCAGAGCCGGTTCGCTGTCACCCGGGCCAGCATCGACGCCGCCCGCGATCCCGGTTCCGTCAGCCATTCACCCCAAGCTTTCCTCAGCCCCGTCGTTCGGCCTGTTTCCTTTCGTCCCATCGCCGTGGGTGTCCCGCCGAGCGGATTCCCCTGGGTTGCGACACTCGTCCGCGGTAGCGAACTACCCCCCAGAAACCCCGGAAACTCTGGCTCCACCGACTCTCCCGGCGTCTTCGGATTGCCCCGCTTTAACAACGGCACCTTCGGACGCTCCGCTTCCACATCCGAAACCCACGCGATCCGGCCCGGCTTCGGAAGCCGCGCCTTGTCGATCTCCTTCAGCTCGTCGTCCCGCTTCCGGCGTCGCTCGACCTCCGCCGTGCGGAATTCCGACGCGCGCATCCCCCATTCCGGGCTCGATTCGTCCGAAGCCTCCACCCGAACGTTGTCGACCACAAAACTCCGCCCGCAACAAAACTCAAAACCGAACCCGCCCGCGGTCACGTCCCCGGACTTCAACGTCAGGCGCTTTCCATCGGGGACGCCGTCGACCAGATGTTCCATGGCGACGTCGTCTTCCGACTCGCGAGTCACGCGAACCCCATAGCTGCGTCCCGCTTGATAACCCACCGAACCGACCTCACCGCGGCTCTTGGCATCGGCACCAGGATAGTCCACCTGGACCTGGCTGGGACCTCCCGGATGCCCATCGATCAGGATATTGCCGCCCGACATCGCCGAGCTGTCGTCGAAATCGTGGAGCGCAATGAAATAACCCACGCGCTCCGCCGGCTTCGCGTCCTCGGAAAGGCGCACCGCTTTGAGGTCAAAGGTGACCTGGACCCACGCCCCGGTACGGTCCGGCCGCCAGGGGAAGGAGTTCTGTGTCGACAACCAGCGGTCCCCCAAACCCCCCGCTTCCCGGAGCCGCAGTGTGCCCTCGGTGACCGACGCCGACGGCGCCGCCTCAGGGTTAAATGACACCGGCGGCAGGCCGCCTGGGGCCTGGTCGCCCGGGGCCACATTCGACCAACGGTTGGTGAACGCGCTGGCGTCGTAGAAACCATCCTCGAACAGCACCCTGCCCTGCGGACGTTGGGCGGCGTACCAGGCGCCGAACTCGGCCTGCACCTCCTTGCGGCGTTGCTCCAGTTCGCGCTCCTTCGCCTCCCAGGCTTCCTGCTCCCCCGGAAGAGCCGCGGTGACAACGCGGTCGTTGGGCTTGATCCATTTCTCGATGTGAAACGCCGGATAGAGGAACGCCTGGAACGCGTAGTAATCCTTCTGGCTGATCGGCTCGAATTTGTGGTCGTGGCACTTGGCGCACTGGACCGTCACCCCCAACAGGCACGAGCCGACGATTTGCATCGATGACTCCAACGCATAGTAGCGGTCCGTCCGGACCTCGTCGGGATTGCCATCGCTCTCACCCGAACCGTCCTGACCGTTCCTCAGAAAATGGGAGGCTTCCAGCAACTCGATCACCTCAGGGGTCACCGGCTGCCCTGGACGCCAACCCGCCAGCTCGTCCCCGGCCAACTGCTCCCGCACAAAGCGATCGAAGGGAATATCCCGGTTCAAGGCACGGATCACGTAGTCCCGATAACGGTAGGCGAGAGGACGGTCGGTGTCCGCGTTGAAGTACCCGTTGGAATCGGCGTAGCCCGCGGCATCCAGCCAGAGCTTGCCCCACCGTTCCCCATACCGCGCCGAATCCAGGTAGAGCTCCACCATCCGTTCGTACCCTCCTGGCCGGCGGTCTGCCAGGAACGCCGAAATCTCCTCCGGTGTGGGCGGCAAACCGGTCACCGAATAGGCAACCCGTCGGACCAACGTCGCCGCATCCGCTTCAAGCCCAATTCCCAGGCCTTCCACCGCAGCACGCGCCTCAAGGAACCGGTCGACGGGTGTTCGCATGCGCTCCGGCGATGCCACGGCGGGAACTGGCGGACGCCTCAAGGCTTGGAACGCCCAGTGATCGGTTCCGGACGGGCTCGGACCGGGATCGGCTCGACTCTCGGGACCGAGAATCGTCAGCAGAACGAGGGTACGAGCCAGCAGCTTCATGGCAGGCCCCTTCCCATCGCTCCAACGGCATCTGTCAGATCGCATCGGCATTTCGGGGTTGCGCAACCATGAGGGCAACCGGACAACGCCGACAAGCCAGTCGATGAATCTGAGATGAACTCGGCTCTTCCCAAGCCTCCCCGGCGTCGGGCATAAGATAAGAAAACTAAACCCTGTCCAATCGCCATGCTCACCATTCTCGGGCCCAAACCGCTCCGTTCCGGGTACTGCGACGGGGTTTCCCGGCGTAACTTCCTGAAAATTGGTTCGTTAGGATTGGGTGGTATTGCCCTGCCTCAGCTTCTCCGTGCCGAATCCGCCTCCGGCATCCGGTCCGCCAGCCAACCTCACAAGGCGATCATCATGATCTTCCTGCCGGGGGGCCCGTCACATCAGGACATGTTCGACCTCCGCATGGATGCTCCCGCCGAGATCCGTGGCGAGTTCAAGCCCATCCCGACCAACGTTCCCGGCATCGAGATCTGCGAACACCTCCCGCGCGTCGCCAAGCTCGCCGACAAATACACCCTTATTCGGTCCATGGTCGGCGCCGAAGATCGTCACGACGCCATCACCTGCCACACCGGCCGGCATCCGCGCAACCAACCCCCCGGCGGCTGGCCCGCCATGGGGTCCGTGCTCGGCAAACTCCAAGGCGCCGGCGACCCCGCGGTTCCCGCATTCGTCGGGTTGGCTCCGAAAATGGGCCATGTTCCCTGGTCGGATAACGGCGTGGCTGGCTTCCTCGGCTCCGCCCACGCCCCGTTTGAGATCAACAAGGGCGGCGGCAAGGACGACATGGTGCTCCAAGGCATCACCCTCGACCGCCTGGCCGACCGCCGCAGCCTTCTCCATTCGCTCGATGGCTTTCGCCGGGACGTCGACACCTCGGGCATGATCTCAGGCCTCGACGCCTACACCCAGCAGGCCTTCGGCATTCTCACCTCCAGCAAGCTCGTCGAAGCCCTCGACCTCAAAAACGAGGATCCCAAACTCGTCGAGCGCTACGGCAAAGGCGACCCTCGCAATCGCGACGACGGCGGCCCCAAGCTGATGGAGCAGTTCCTGGTCGCCCGCCGTCTGGTCGAAGCCGGCGCCCGCTGCGTCACCCTGGCGTTCAGTCGCTGGGATCATCACGGCGACAACTTCGGAGCGCTCCGACAGGACCTGCCCCTGCTGGATCAAGGCCTCAGCGCTCTGCTCGAAGACATCCACCAACGCGGACTCGAAAAGGACGTCAGTGTCGTCGTCTGGGGCGAATTCGGCCGCACCCCAACCATCAACAAGGACGGCGGTCGCGACCATTGGCCGCGCGTCAGCTGCGCCCTGTTGGCCGGCGGCGGCATGCGCCACGGCCAGGTCATCGGTTCCACCGACCGACTCGGTGGCGAAGCAGCCTCCCGCCCGGTCTACTTTGGCGAAGTACACGCCACCCTGTACCACTCCCTGGGCATCGACGTGAACAAGGTGACAATCCCGGATTTCAGCGGACGCCCCCAGTTCCTGGTCGACAACGGACTCCAACCCATGCGCGAACTCGTCGGATAACACGCCCGCGCTGCCAGTTTACGATCAATCCGGTCAACCTGAGAATCCCCACCACCCACCCATGCTGGTCGTTCCTGGTCCTTCCCAACGCTTCTGCGACGGCATCTCGCGTCGAAACTTCCTCCGCATCGGCGCGCTTGGAATGGGCGGACTCGCGGTGCCGCAGTTGCTTCGCGCCGAATCACAGTCCGGTATCCGCTCGTCCCAGAAGGCGGTGATCATGATCTACCTGCCGGGTGGACCGCCGCATCAGGACACATTCGACCTGAAGATGGACGCGCCCGCCGAGATTCGGGGGGAGTTCAACCCGATCCCCACGAACGTCCCGGGCACCCAGATCTGCGAACACCTGCCCCGACTCGCCAAGATGGCGGACCGCTACACCATTGTTCGGTCCATCTCCGACGCGATTGACGATCACTCGGACTTCATGTGCCAAACCGGGCGTCGCAAAAACGGCCAACCCCCTGGCGGCTGGCCCACCATGGGCTCCTCGGTGTCCCGACTCCTGAGTGGGTCCGATTCATCGATTCCTGCCTTCATCGGACTTGAACCGCGCATGCAGCACCGACCGTACAATGCCGCCAATGCGGGGTACGCCGGAGTTTCACACGACGCCTTCCGCCCGGCCGCCGACGCCAAGTCCGACATGGTGCTCAACGGGATCAGCACGGAACGCCTCGCCGATCGACGCGCCCTGCTAAGCGCCTTCGATACCTTCCGCCGCGACGTCGACGCCACCGGCTTGATGTCGGGACTCGACGGTTTCAATCAACAGGCCTTCGGGATGCTGACCTCCAGCCGGTTGCTCCAGGCCCTCGACCTCAAGAACGAAGATCCCAAGCTGTTGGAGCGTTACGGCAAGGGCGATACCAAGGTCCACGGCGATGCCGCTCCCATGCTCAACGAACAGTTTTGCGTGGCTCGCCGGTTGGTGGAGGCCGGCGCCCGTTTTGTTACGGTCGCCTATGGTTTCTGGGACTATCACGGGAACAACTTCGGCAACGCCCGCAACGACCTGCCCCTGCTGGATCAGGCCCTGAGCGCACTGTATCAGGACCTCCACGATCGCGGCATGGAACGGGACGTCAGCGTGATCGTCTGGGGGGAGTTCGGTCGTTCGCCCAACATCAACAAGGATGGAGGCCGCGATCACTGGCCTCGTGCCAACTGCGCCCTGCTGGCCGGCGGCGGCATGAAGGTCGGCCAGGTCATCGGCGCCACAGATCGATTGGGCGGCGAACCCTCGGAACGGCCGGTCCAATTCGGTGAAATCTTCGCCACCCTGTACCACAGCCTCGGGATCGACGTGAACAAGGTGACAATCCCGGACTTCACCGGACGCCCGCAGTTCCTCGTCCCCGACGGCTGCCAGCCGATGAAGGAGTTGGTGGGTTGAGCGACATCTGTCTGGGCGCTTCCTATGAATCACCGTTCCATCACGCCAGGTACCGTCCTACTCGCCTGGATCACCGCCGTGGCCTTGCTCATGGCGTTCGCGCCTCCTGCCCAGGCCAGCCTCGCCATTCACTTCCGTGAAGGCACCACCCACCTCGTCCTTCGCACCCGGGACGCCCGCCAACAGCTCCTGGCCACCGCGGGCTCCGATCGCGATGTCACCCGAGCCGTCGTCTGGTCCGCGGAACCCAGCGGTATCGTTGACATCGACTCCACCGGCCGTGTCACGCCCATCTCCGACGGCGCCGCCGTGGTTGCCGCACGACTCCCGGACGGGCCCACAGCCACCTTTCCGGTCACGGTGACCGAATCCGAGCTCTCGTCGCCCATTCATTTCGCGAATCAGATCGTTCCGATCTTCACCAAGAGCGGCTGCAGCGGCGGTGGTTGCCACGGCAAAGCCGCCGGCCAAAACGGCTTTCGCCTCTCCTTGCTCGGATTCGAGCCTACGGAGGACTACGAGCATCTCGTCCACGAAGCCCGCGGCCGCCGTCTCTTTCCGGCCGCACCGGAACGTAGCCTGCTGATCACCAAGGCCACCGCCGAATTGCCTCACGGAGGCGGTCGCCGACTGGAACCGGGTTCCGATGATTACCAACTCCTGGTGCGCTGGATCTCCCTCGGCATGCCCCCGGGCCGCGCCGATGCGCCAACAGTCACCCGCATCGAGGTGTTCCCCTCGGAACGTATGCTCGCGCTGAACGCGGAACAGCAACTCGTCGTCACAGCCCACTATTCGGATGGGTCCACCGAGGACGTCACTCGGAGCGCCTTGTTCGAACCCAACGACAAAGACATGGCGGCAGTCAGCCCCAATGGCCGGGTAACGGCTTACAACCAGCCCGGTGAAGTCGCCGTCATGGTGCGCTACCAGGCGAAGGTCACCACCTTTCGCGGAACCATCCCCCTCGGAGCACCCGTCGACACGCTGCCGCCGAGCCGCGGCTTCGTGGACGACTTGGTCTTCCGCCAGCTGAAACGGGTGGGAATGCCGCCCAGTGCCCTGGCGGACGACACCACGTTCTTGCGCCGGGTCACCCTCGACATCGTCGGCCGCGTGCCGACGACGGAAGAACTCGATCCCTATCTTCGAGATGCGGCCCAGGAAGATCCCGGCGTGTCATCGTCCTGCAACGCACCGACCGCGGCACGGCAGAAGGCGCGCGAAACGGTGATCGACCGCCTGCTGAGCTCTACGGATTACGCCGAGTACTTCGCCCAAAAATGGTCCGCCCTGCTGCGCAACAAGCGCACCGACGCCAAGCACCAGCGCGGCACCTACGCGTTCCACGCCTGGATTCGTGACAGCTTCGCGTCCAACAAGCCGTACGACCAATTTGCCCGGGAACTCCTGACGGCATCCGGCGACATCGCCGAGAACCCGCCGGTCGCCTGGTACCGCCAGGTGAGGTCGATGCAGGGTCAGTTGGAAGACATCTCCCAACTCTTCCTCGGGCAACGGCTCCAATGCGCCCAGTGCCATCATCATCCCTACGAAAAGTGGAGCCAGACCGACTATTGGAGCTTCGGCGCCACCTTCTCCCAGTTGGGTTTCAAACCCGGCAGTCAGCTCGGTGAAGAAATGGTGGTCCATCGTCGTGGCGTCGCCCAAACCACCAACAAAAAGAACGGTCAACCCGTGAAAGCCGCAGGCCTCGCGCAGCAGGCCTTTCCCTTGGGACCCGACGATGACGCGCGCCAATTCCTTTCCGACTGGATGACCGATTCCAGCAACCCCTGGTTCGCCAAGGCCGTCGCCAACCGGTACTGGAAACACTTCTTCGGCCGCGGCCTGGTCGACCCGGAGGACGACATGCGCGAAACGAATCCGCCCACCAACCCCGCATTGCTTGAAGCCCTCGCCGCTCATTTCGTCGAAAGCCGGTTCGATTTGAAGGAACTCATCCGCTCGGTCGCCCGCAGCACGACCTACCAACTCAGCGCCGAGCCTAATACCCACAACGCCCGCGATCGGCATCACTTCTCCCGCTTCTATCCCCGCCGCCTGCCCGCCGAGGTCCTGCTCGACTCCGTCAACACGGTGACGCTTTCCGAGATCCAGTTCGACGGCCTGCCCAAGGGTACTCGGGCCGTTTGCCTGCCCGACAATAGTTTCAACGCCGGTAATTATTTCCTCACCGTTTTCGGACGCCCCGAAGGCAGCAGCGCCTGCGAATGTGAACGCAGCATGGACGCCTCCCTGAGCCAGAGCCTGCACCTGCTGAATTCGAAGGATATTCAAGGACGCATCAGCGCCGATTCCGGTCGCGCTGCCCGACTCGCCCAGGACAAGGATCGCGACGAACCCGCGCGCATCGCAGAACTGTATCGGGTCGCCGTCGGCCGTGAGCCGAAGCTTTCGGAGATTCAAACCGCCCAGCAGCACCTTTCCCGGGTCGTGGCTGGCGCCAAGGAAGGCAAGGACGCCGCGGAAACCGACACCAACCGGTCGAAAGCACGGCGGGAAGCCTGGGAAGACGTGGTCTGGGCCCTGCTCAATACGAAGGAATTCCTCTTCAATCACTGAATCCAATCCGCGGGGTGGGATTGCCGGCACACCGCGAATCCCGAGATCGCGTGATCCAGTGCTTGCGGGCCAACCCTACCGACAGGGGCCGGTCCTGCGCAGGAACCAGCCGGCACCCAGCAGCAGAAGGGCCGAGTCGATCGCGATCAAACCCTCCGTCGTTGACGTCGAGGGCACATCGGGGCTACATCGCTCGTCGCCTCAATTCCCAGCCATGAACAACGCCCTTCCCACTTCCCGTCGTCGATTCCTCCAGCATACCGCGGCCCTTGCGGGATCCGCCGTCGGCGCACGTTACCTCGGTCTTACCTCGCTGCGCGCTGCGAACGCAGAGAATTCCAAGCTCGGTGTCGCCGTGATCGCAGCGGACGGCATGGGCGGCTACAGCTTCGACAGCGCCATGAGAGAACGCTTCGTCGCAGTCTGCGACGTGGACGACAACAAGCTCGCCGGCAAGCTCAAGCATTTCGCCGAGAAGGAAAAGGATCGGCCCGCGCCGAAGGCCTATTTTGATTACCGGAAGATGCTCGACGAGTGTCACAAGGACATCGACGTCGTACTCATCGCCACGCCCGACCATCACCACGCGCCAGCGGCCATCCGCGCGATTCAACTCGGCAAGGCCGTCTTCTCCCAAAAACCTCTGGCGCACAACATCCGTGAGTGTTACGTGCTCGCCACGGCGGCCCGCGAGATGAAGGTCCAGACTCAGATGGGCAACCAGGGCCATTGCAGCGAAGTCATCCGTCAGGCGTGCGAGTACGTCTGGGCCGGTGCGATCGGCAACGTAACGGAGACCCATTCGCTACTCGGCCGTGATTTTGGAGGCAAGGGCGGACGACCCGTTAGCAAGCCCGTCCCCGCCGGCTTGCACTGGGATGAGTGGCTCGGACCCGCGCCGTACCGCGATTACCACGACGGTCTTCACACGTTTGGTTGGCGCAGTTGGCGGCAGTTTGGCACAGGCACCGTCGGCGATATGGCCTGCCACAACCTCGATGCCGTCTTCTGGGCGTTAAAAATCGCCGAGGCCAAACATTTCACCGTCGAGTGCCTCCAGACGAACGGCGGCAGCGAGGAGATGTATCCACAGGGCAATGTCGTGCGATACGAAATCCCAGCTCGGGCCGGCATGGCACCCGTGAAGGTCCACGTCTACGACAATGCCTCGCTGCGACCCGACATCATGAAAGACGCGGAGATGAAGCACGGAATTAAGTTCGGCGAAGACACACTTTTCGTCGGCGACAAGGGCCTCTTCCGCACCGGTGGAACGTGCAGTTCCCTCAGTTTTCTGCCCGAGGAACGGCGCTACGAAATCCCGCAACCGCCCAAGTCAATTCCGCGCGCGCACGGCGGTCCGATCGAGGACCTTTTTTACGCCTGCAAGAACGGCACTGTTCCATGCTCAAATTTCCCCGACGCCGCCGCGCCGCTCTCCGCATTCGCGCTCGCAGGGCATCTGGCGCAATTCGCCGGTGTCGGCCGAAAGCTGGAGTGGGACGTCGAGGCCATGAAGTGCACCAACCTCTCTGAAATCAACCGCTTCGTTCGCCGCGACTATCGCCCGGGCTGGGAGGTCTGACCTTCGCGACGACATCAATCCCAAAGAGTTGAAGGCCTTCTAGCACTACAGCGACACTCCCGGCCAAAGAGCCTTCCGGGCTCTTCCAGCGTGGCAGCGGCTTCCAGCCGCTGTGTCAGTCCGCGATCCATTTCTTCGAAAGTGTCGCTGTAGTGCTAGGCCGATCGCAGCATCTACGACCTCTTGAATGAAACGGTTTCACGCACTTTCTTGAGTGTTGGGGCGTCAAGGAGCCCAACTTCTGCCATGAACAGGCTTTCATGAGCCGTAAAGAGCTTCGCCGGTCGCGCATAGCTGACCACGCGCAAACCTCCCGTCGTGAAATCCTGATTCGTGATCTCGACTGCCCGATTGTCGCCGTAGGGTTTGCTGGTTCACCTGGCACAGAATCCAATTGCCGCGATATGCGTTCGTCAAGACGACGGCAGGACGCAGTGGGCCGTGGCCCTTGATTGCCCTCGAAATCGACAGCACCGGACCTTCCTATTTCAAACGCAGTTTAATGCGTGGTGTGTGGCCCGGGATCTTTCGGGAAAGCGATGTTTCCGAACGACCTTTCATGCGGAGCCTTGCCGGGTGCGCAGTGAAGTTGTGGTGGGGCTCAAGCCGAGTGCATCGACGTCGGCTAGATCCCACGGGCGGAAATACTGGTCGGATTAGGGTCGGGGCTGGGAGTCGGGCATCGAGCGGTCCGGTGGCGTCAGATTGCGGGCAATCCAATCCCCCGGAATTTCGTCGCGGAAGGCACTCGTGGTCGGAGTCAGGAAGAAGGCCGAAAGGCCGGTCGACGGAGTCGTCTCGTGGAGATCGAGGAGTTCCGAATCGAGGACCACCTCGCGTTTCGCGATGCCGCTGGAGATCGATTCGCCATGGCTGCCGCCGGTGCCGATTCCGAGCGACTGAAAGTTGTGGTTCTGACTGCGGTTGCAGGCCGTCTCCAGAACCTCGCTGGGGCAATGGAGTCAGATCTGAAGTGTTGATTATTTGCGGTCCACGCTCTGCCCTTCCTGGAGTCCAGCCACTCCATCCGCACGGTGACTAAAAATTAAAAATCAACCATTTAGATCTGACCCCATTGCCCCCTCCGTTGTGAAAGAGGGCGTTGCGCAACGCGAAGACGGCGTTATCGGGCCGGATTCCGTTCTCGCAGTTCACGAATTGGGCGTGATGGATGGCGTGGCCGGTACGCTTGTAGAGCTGAATGGCGGTCCGTGCGTGAGCGACCCGCAAGTGTTGGATGAATGCGTCTGCGCCGGAAGTGTTCGCGTCGATATAGAGTGCTGTCTGGGCGTAGTAGCCACTAGGCGTCGAGTTGGTGATCCATTCGCCGATGCTTTGATCATCGCGTGCCGTGAGCACCACCGGTCGGTAGGCGGTGCCTTGCCATGTGATCGGACCATTCACGGTGAGAGCCGCATTGTTGGTCGGCGCATATTTGATCACCGTTCCGCCCTCGAAAACGACGGCATTGGTTGCGGTCCCGACCGTGACCGGGCCGCTGACGTAATACGTCGTGTCGCCCTTGAAACGCATGTTGTTCGTGCTGACGACACTGGTCCAATCGATCACCACACCTGGCGTGTTGGCTGGTTCCCGACGGGCCAGTTGAATTCCGGTTTGCGCACTGCTGTCGAGGCTGGCCATTTGACGGGTGGGCAGACGAAGGGATGCGGTCGAGGCTCGTAGTCCTTCGCTTCCAGCGGTGACGGCCAGGAGACCGGTTTGTCGAATTTCGGCGGGCGTCCGCAAGGCCCAGGCCCTGGCTCGTTCCTCAAGAAGCTTCCTACGGTCTGGCAAACCGGGCAGCGCGAGAAGTTCATCAAAGAGGCGGACGTATTCAACCGATTCGATCAGGACTGACCGCCCATCAGCGGTCTGGGTCCAGCGCTTGCCTACGGGAGCGAATTCGGTCGGTTGACGGCGTGCCGCCTCGGCCGCGGACCACGCGAAGGCGCGTCCTTAAATGAACTGGTTGAGGCCGAAGTCGAGGTCCTCGTCAATCCAGTCCGGTTGCGCGACTTTCCCGCGCAGTTCCGGCTCGTCGACACTTGAGAGGACCGTTTGTCGCTTCGAGGGTTCCGGAGGAGCCATGAATTCGGTGATCACCTCAACCAGCACCGTTTCCGGATTGAGACCAAAGTCCGTCGGGTCAGGCGGGGTCTCGCGGAGCACGAGATCCGATTCAATGGAGCCGCGACGAACGGTGAAGAGGAGGTCGGCCCGAACACCATCAAGGACGTCTCGATAGACCACCTGGTTGGGAACCAAGAGTTCGCCCACCCCGTTTTTGGCCACCGCGATGATGGCATCCTTGCCCGTGGCGGCGTCGACATAGCGAAGGGCAAGGATAGAACTGCGAAGCTCGTACTGACCATGAACGATCAACGAGAGCGCGCCCTTGGGATCGTTGGCATCCCGTGAAAAAACGGCCTGCTGCTGGAGATAGCGGGCGACGGCTCCTCCGGGGATGAGTTCGATTTCTTCGCGGGCCTCAAGCCAAGCCTCATTTTCGGTGTCCCAGTAGTTGAGCCCGTTCTCCAACTGGACGAACTGATTTGTCACCGCGGCGACTTCGCCAAGTTCATTGAGATAGGGCGAAATCCGCTCGACGACCGCATGATAAGGGCCTCGCTCGACAACCAAAGTCTGCTCTCCTTCCTGAGCGAACACCGACGAGGCGAATAGGCAAACGAACGCGACCGAAACTGGTCTGAAGCTCATGGTAGGCGCGGGCTGATTTTATAAACCTCGATCACGTCGTCGTCCAACCCTCCTTGTTCGGAGAGCACGACGCTGCACGTGCGGGGTTTTTTTGGATTGACGGTCGCGTGGTCGCCCTTGTTCCCAACTCTTGGCAAGGGCATTTGGGTGAAAAGCCGCAGCGTCGGCGCGCGCCGTAATGTCTCAGGTAGGATGGGATCTTGATCCCGCGGAAAGGAGAGCAAGGATTCGGTCCCGATCTTTCCGCCAAGTTCGCGCGTCCATTCGCAGGAGAATCTCCTGAAGCTCCGACAGAGGCGACTTCTCGGGGTTCGCCGTGAGCATTCGGGGCATCGCCTTGAGCAGGTGTTCGCGGAAGTCCTCCCGTCCCGGCCGAAAGTAGTGCTTGAGCACGACCGCAACTGTCCGGTGCCCGGTGACGCGCTGGACGAGTTCGAGGGGGACCCCAGCCGCCAGCGCCAAGGTGACCCACGTCACGCGGAAGCTGTGGAAATCGTGCAGAGAGGCGCGCCTCAGCCCGTTCACGCGTTCCTCCTGCAGGCCATCGGTCTTCACCGCCCTCCGGCGCCCTCGCACGATCGAGGCCCCGGTCTCGCGTTCGAGTTCGTTGAGGAAGTTCGCGACGGTTGTGCGACTGAAGCCCGTCGTGGCGATGACCTTGTCGAGGGTGGCTCCGCTGGCGTAGGCCTCGAACACCGCTCGGAGCTTGGGAGCACGTTTCGAGTCGCCGAGCTTGGTCAGGTAGGCCTCGACCCGGGATCGGACCTCCTGGGGCGACGCTGCCGGCGGCACCGCAGGGGCGTTGGGTTTCGGCATCGACTCCAGTGCCCGGGCAACGACCTGCTTCACGCGCCAGGTGATTCCGTCCGGGTTGCTCTGGTACATCCGGGCGGCCTCGGGGAAGCAGAACTCGGAGTCGCGTGCCTTCGCCTTCGCCCGGTTCAGCTCCTCCGCAAGCATCGGGAAGATGGGGATGTCGACCTGCGCGCCGGTCTTCGCCGTCTCGACGGAGAGGAAGCTGGCCTTCAGGTCGACGTCGTCCCACTTCAGGAGGCAGCAGTCGCCGCGGCGCATGGCCGTGCACATTCCGGTGACGATGATTGGCCGGATGAAGTCGTCTCCGGCGCAGGTGTCGACGATGGCCTTCAGCTCCTCAACGCTGAATGGCTCGCGGTTCACCGTCTTGGAGGCCTTGGTGAGCAGCCCGTGGAAGGGATTGCTGCCCTTGGCCAGTTGGGGGTGGAGGTTCTTGAACGTCGCTCGAAGGAGCTTCATGACGTCGTTCCACGTCTTCGGGGAAATGCCCCGGGCGGCCTCGGCGTCCATGAATGCCTTCGCCGTGGCCGGCTTGACCTCGATGAACTCGGTGGCGCCCTTCTGGTGCTCGGCGACGAACTTGGCGAACCGCTCCAGCCGGAGCCGGCATTGGAGGGCGTACTCCTCGTCCGGGGCTTTCCGGCGCGGGATCGTCGCCCAGTGCTGCGCCAGTTCGCCCAATTTCGGGAACGACACATCCCGGCCGGTCTTCATCTCCGCCAGCTTCTGGAGCGTCTTCTCGCCGGTGCGGTCGTCCCGCATCTTCTTGGCCACCAGTTCGTAGGCGGCCTGGGCCTTGCCCCTCGACTGCTCGAACTCGTCGTCCCCCTGCATGGTGCGTTTCGGGGGGCGCTTGCCGGCGATCGGGATCCTGAGGTTGACGATGGTCTTCTAGCCGTTCTCCATGAACACGCCGTACCACCACTTGCTGGATTTGCGGAGTTCGAGGCTCATAAGTGCTTGGCTTCGTGTGTGTGGTGCCCTCTGGCGCACTCTGGTTCGGTCTGGCGCACTTTCCGGCTCGAACCAAACATTTGCCAAACATTTCCAGCCAAACAGGAGCTAACCGATTGGAGATCAAGCGTGCAGCTTTGAGTCACATAACCTAACGCCACGGAAAACACGCCGAAACCCCGCTTCCTGCTTCCGTTGCACCCCAACGACTTAAGCCGCTGGCCTTCAGCGGTTTTGTCGCTATTGCGGCCCGGCTCCGCCAAACATCGCGAGTTGTGGTTCACTCTGGCGCTCTCTGGCGCGTTTCCAAATATTCGCCAAATAATTTGGCCCGAAAGTCCCGCCGATCATGGGTGACGGGAATCGAGGCCTGAAGGGCCGAAGTCCAATTCGTCGCGACAGCAGCCATCACCGACTGCTTCCGAAGGACGGCGTCCCGGTTACGAGCAAATAGGCGGCATCGACGCCAACGACCTCGTCCGGCTGGGGAACGCCCCCGGCTCAGGCTTGATAGCGACGATAGCGATCTCGGCCACCACAACACGACGCCGGGGCGGCCGATCAGCGGCGCGGGCGTAATGGGTTCGAGGACTCGATCAATACCAGACCATTTGACCCCTGCGACATTGACGCGTTGCTTGGGGAGCGTAACAGGTGGACAAGATTATGAGTGGAAATCAGTCCCGCCTCATTGTTGTGTGCCTCATCGTCTTCGCTGCAACCACGCCCGGGCCGCTGGCGGTCGCCTCGACAGTCGAGTCGTGGCCGAAAGGCAAGCCAACTGCAGTGTCGTTGATCGGGGGCCTTATTGGCGGACCTTGGAGGTCTCCACGCCCATGTCGGATCCGGCCACAGGCGCAGTCACCCATGATCTCAGTCGGTGCACCGAGATCAGTGCAGGAATGCACTACGACAATGGGACAGGGTGGGTTCCCTCGGAATCGATGATCGAACTCGCTCCGGCCACGGGGGGCGCCCAGGCAGTTCGCGGCCCGCACAAGGCATACTTTCCGCCCACCCTCGCGATGCCGATCGAACTGACGATGCCCAGCGGGCAGGCATTTCGCCTCCAGCCGATCGGGCTCTACTACTTTGACGCGGTTTCGGGGAAGACGGCGGAGGTTGCTGCGGTCGATACAGAGGTGGTCGGGATTTTGGTGCAGCCGAACCGTGTCGTTTACGCCGGCGTCCTCCCCGGCCTGGGGGACCTGATGTACGTCTATGCGGTCAATGGCTTCGACCAGAGCGTCATTCTCGCCGAGGCACTCCCTCCGCCTGAAGCCTTTGGCCTGCCATCCGCTTCGACACGGCTCGAAGTGTGGACCGCTTTCGATGGACCCACCCCGCAGGAGCAACGCCCAATTGTCCTCAGCGCCGAAACCGAGCTCTGGCGGCGCCAACGCATGGCCGAGCCCGATCTTGTGGACCATTTGCTCATGTTCGAGGACTGCTGGTTCCCCCTCGGCGCGGCCTTCGTCGTCGATGCCTCCAAGCTCGGCGAACCCGGCCAAGCCGCCCCTGTGTTCCTCCGGGATCCTTCCGATCCCGACAATCTCCCGGTGGCGAAGCGCCTCATCCAGATTGATAACCGAACCGTGCTCGTCGAATCCGTCAGCTATTCGGACCTGTCCAGGAAGCTCGGCGGGCTGAAGCAGGCGACACTTCCGGCGGAACGTCGGAATCAGCCCTCGGCAGACTCTCCCGGTCGATTCCTCCGCATGGCCGCGTCGCGGCAGATCAACCCCGCAAAGATCGAGCTCGCCAGCGCCCCGTACGAGCCCTCTGGACTGCTGCTTGACTACACGATTCTCTCCGGGACTGCCAACTCCTACACGTTCAGCAACGGATGGACGTACGTGATCTCGAACGGATTCGGCGTCGGCTCAGGGACCGCCACATTTCAGGAGAACAGCACGATCAAGTACGCCACGAACGCGTATATCTACATGTACGGCTCGGTCAGATTCCCGGCCAGCGGCACGCCCGCGACGTTTACCTCGGTGGATGACAACGCCTACGGCGCCACCGTCACCAACAGCCTTTCCACGCCATTCTACGCGGCCAAGCAGGCAGTCTGGATCTACTACACCACGGTCACCACGACGGTAAGGAACGCGCGGATACGATGGGCGCAGCGAGGGGTTCAGGAGGACCAGAATTCAGGCGTCTACAAAAACCCATCCCTCACTTCATCGACCTTCATGAACTGCAGCATTGGCGTCTACCTAAACACAGCCAATGATACTCTCTCTCTGTCATCCGATACAGAATGCAGCCTCGCCACTCCCATCTACGTGCAGAGCGGCTCGTACTCCGGGAGCATAACGACCGACTGCGGCGTGATCTCGGTGGCGCGGGTAAATGACCCAAGCCAGGACACCGCCTCTGGAGACTCCAACAAGAATGCGCAATCCGAGTGCAGCTTTGTCGTCGTCAACACAAACTGCGTTGTTACCGCATTCTTCGACACGCACCTGAGCGAATGGGCGCTCGGCAGGCTGGGCTACGTCTTCACTAACATTGCATCACCGCGCTCCAGCGGATGGGCCATTTCCACAAATGGCGGGGTAGCCTTTCAGGCAACGGCGCCCTTCCACCCGCCGCGCCTGCAAATCCAACCCAAGGCGACGCCGGTGATACCGTCATGGCACGAGATACCGTGAATGGAACCATCTATCTCCTAACGAATCCATCACGAGAGGGGGCATACCAAGGATTTAGACTCTGGCGATCGACCGACAACGGCCAAAGTTTGGCCCTGATAAACACAAATGTACCTGGAGGACAGACGGCGGCTGACAAGCCAATGATTGCTGTGAACAATTTCACGGGGCTCAGCACGTCCACGAACGTCTACGTCGCGGGTGCCGCCAATTTCTCCAATAATCGAGGGGTCTTTGTTTCTCGGTCCTCCAATGGCGGCACGACCTGGACGGGCACAACCAATTTTGCTACCGGACACGGAGTGGATATTGCGATCCGCCCCGACGGCACCGTGTATGCCTTCTATCTCGTATCGCGAGACCATGGCGGGGGCGTGTTCACAAATTGGCTCCAATACAATTGGCTTCGACTGGGACAGTCGAACTGGCAGGGACCAGCCACGGTGAGCGCTCATGCTGGAAGAACTAACCTATATTCGTTGGGAGAGTTTGGCGGAACGAATCCCAAGCGCTCCAACGCGGCTGCCGAGGCAGACTATTTCGCCGCGGTCAGCTTTCCGAGAGTAGCGGTTAGCCCGGCAAACGGTCGGGTGTATATCGTGTATACCGACCTGCCATTTGAGGGATCAACAACAGATCGCGGCGACATCTTCATGCAAGAGGGGATCGCAGACGCCACGGGCGGCCTCGCATGGAGCGGGGCAATTCAGGTTAATAATGATCGGACGTTAACTGATCAGTACATTCCTTCGGTGGCAGTTAATCCGTCTGGCACAGGCCTCTTTGTTGGGTATTACAGCCGCCAGGGTGATCCCAGTAATAATTCGCTGATATGGGCCTACGGTGCCAAGGCCAACGTCTCCGGCGGGCTGGTTGGTGCGACATTCGACGTATTTCCGATCGGCAGTTCAGCCTTCACAAATCTCTATTGTGGAACGACAAACAGCACACCGAGCTCAAAGCCTTGGATGTTCGATCCGGTCTGGGCTCAGACCGGCGTGTGGTTGGACAGGAGTGCGAGAGTGGTCGACCCCTCGTCGACTAATGCCGTCCATGAGACAACCCCAACGTATGCAAACTTCACAGCCGATGACTATACTTGGTCGGCAGCGGATGGCAGTTACTACTATTTCGTATGGCGGGACTGTTCTGACGTCTGCACGAACAGTTGGATGGGCACCAACTATATTAGAGCCGATCCGAACATACGCTTTGGGAGGATCAAGCCATGAAAGCCGTGGTCGCATGCGGAGTGTTGGCAGTGACGACGCTCTCGCTTTTTGGGTCAGGTACCGGCCTCTTTGATAACACCCCGATCCTCGTCGGCGGTGAAGGAGCGCGCTTTTTTGATGACCAAGGAGTATTTCTAGAGGGACCGGCCTACGTGGCGCAGCTCTATGCTGGTACGACGTCGAACCGGCTAGTCGCGGTTGGTGCGCCGGTGATGTTCCTCAAGAATTCGCTGAGCGGCTATGTTCGCGGGGGCGGGGTCGAACTTCCGTTTATACCAGCCCTCACCATGGCATGGGTGCAGATCCGCGCTTGGGAAGCGGATGGCGACGAGACTTTCGAGGAGGCGGCGCTGGCCGGCCGTTGGACCGGGGTCTCAAGCCTTCTTTATCTACTGACGGGTGGAGCGTGCCCCGGAGTGCCTGCGCCCCCAGCCCCTCTACGGGGGCTAATCTATCCGGGAAGTCCGATTATTGTCGGCGAGCCGAGGCATCAGAAGATTCGGGTGGGCACTAGCGCGGCCTCGGAGGTCGTGGCAAGCGGTGGGGTTCAGGTGCGCTACCAATGGCACCACGGCGGAAGCGGGAACGCTGCGAAGCCTATCGCGGACGCGACAAACGCAGTTTTCAACCCGTCACCCGCTGCGACTAGCGAGTATTGGGTGCAGGTAGCCACTTCAGCGGGCGTGACCAACAGCGCGGCCGCCACCGTGACCGTGGTCCCTGGTGATAGCGTCTTGCTGGATCTGAGGATTGAAGATCAGTTGCCGAGACTTTGGATCGATGGGCCAGAGGGTCTGTCGGTGCAGCTTCAGTACGGCTCGGCCATTGGCGTGCCCGCATGGACTGACTTGGCGAGGATAACTCTGGCGGCAGAGCCGGTAACGGTTGTCGATAGCAACGCGATTGGATCGTCCGCACGATTCTACCGGGGTGTTGTTCTGCAACAATGATTGACTTTGGGCGTCGTGCGGCGACACCACTAAAGTGGTCTGGAGTTTGGCCATTATTCGGGGTGCTGAGGCGAGAGGTTCGGTAATTAAATCACTCAAGCAGGCTCATTCCTGGTCGGTCGTCCCCGATGAGTCCAGTAATAAATGGCCAAACTCCAGTGGGAAGGTCCCTGTCATCACGGGCAGGGCAGCCTGCCGTCCGAGGCTCGCCGCGATCCGCCACGCGACGGCCTGCTGCGTCACCCACGGGCCTTCCACGCTGCGGGTCCTGGTGCTGCCCGTAAGCGCGAAATTCCCCCTGTCTCGGAACGAAACACCGTCTGCGGTCCAAGCCTTCTCCCGGTTCGTGAACTTCACCGTCAGGAGGTGGTAGGTACCCTCCCAGCCCGCGACGTCCACGTCGGGCGGGTCGGTGAAGTCGTTCTCGTCCCAGGCTACGCCAGCCTCGCCGTCGCGCACCAGGCGCAGGCCGATCTTCCCCGTGGCAGGATTGATGACGGGGAAGGCATCGATGTTCTCGATCAGGGCACCGAGGACCTGGTTGAACGAGGTCGGCGCGGGCGCGGATAGGGATTGTCACCACGAAGGACACGAAGTTCACGAAGGGATGGGAGGGAGAAAAGCGTTGTCGTCAGGGGGCGCTGGTGGAATGGATGGCGCCGAGGAGGAGGTCGGAATGGAATTTGATGCTTTGTCGAACCGGGTCATTGGTTGCGCGTTGGAGGTACATCGGGCCTTGAGGCCTGGGCTTCTTGAGTCCAGTTACGAGCAGTGCCTGGCATATGAGCTGTCGCTCGCGAGGATCGCCTTCGAACTGCAACGCCCGTTGCCGATCGACTAAAAGGGGATCCGGCTTGATTGCGGGTACCGGGTGGATGTTTTGGTTTAGGACGCGCTGATCCTGGAGCTGAAGGCGGTGGATGCTTTGCTTCCGATCCACGAAGCCCAGCTCCTGACCTACCTCAGACTGAGCGGGAAGAGGACCGGTATCCTGATCAACTTCAACGTCG
>Ga0105046_10000285_pt1 | contig 67272 bp, 111 predicted proteins | sample MAT03_FD_78385 | JGI IMG/M metagenome (GOLD analysis project Ga0105046, IMG submission 78385) | Freshwater microbial communities from Lake Fryxell liftoff mats and glacier meltwater in Antarctica - MAT-03 (megahit assembly) | ecosystem: Environmental > Aquatic > Freshwater > Ice > Liftoff...
GGCATACGAGATAGCAGCGTCGAAGCCGCTCAATCGTCATTGGCTGGCCTTCGTCCGGGTGGTTGGTGTAGATCATGTCGGCTCCTTGTTGTCGGCTTCTAGTTCGGCCAACCTGGCGAGCGCACGGAACACGTCCATGCGACCGTCAGTGCAGTCGGGGCAAATCGGACTATCGCAAGGGTTGCCGTCAGCGTCGACGCCACAGATGCGGCACGGCTGGCCTGGAAGACAACAGTTCTCGGTGTCGGTCCACGTGGCGCACGTCGGACAGAAGGGCAAGGCGTCGATGATCTGCTTGCGTTCGTTCTCCAACTCCACTAGACGAGCATTCAGACGTTCGAGCCACGAAGCCTGGACGCGCAGAGACTCCTTCAACTCAGCCACCATGCCGAGCAGGTCCGTGGCGCTCACGGCTTCACCGCCCGCAGGTGAGCGATGATTGGGTGGGGGTCGTATTGCCCTGCCTTCACCTGGTCTGTTGTCCAAGCCAGGTGGTCGTAGGTTGTCGCCATCACGGCTCGGGCGATGGCGAGCGCACGGAACACGTCCATGCGGCCGTCCGTGCAGTCGGGGCAGGCTCGTCCGTAGTCGGCTTGGGCGGCTCCCGTTGCGGGTCCGAGGTGGCCGATGCCCTCGCATGTCGGGCAGACGGGCAAGGCGCTGGCGATCTGCTGGATGAAAGCTGCCGCCTCCAATGTCAGCAACCTGGATTGCGGCGAGCCGAATCTGTCGTGCATCCATTCAGCGACCCCCACCAGATGCGCCACCATGTCGGGCAGGCTTTCGCGTTCGGGCAGGTTCGAGGTGCTCACAGCTTCACCGCCCGCAGGCGTTTGAGGCATTCGTTCCAGCCGTACTCCCACTCGAATTCGACATGCCCATCGCATGGGACTTCCTGAGCGGTTGCTGGGTCCATCACGGCGCGGGCGATGGCGAGCGCACGGAACACGTCCATGCGACCTGACTCGCGACAGTCCTGGCATCGCTCCGCACCCTCAGCGCACGTTTCCCAGCCCTTGCCATCGCACGTCGGGCAGACGGGCAAGGCGTCGATGATGCGCTGGATGAGTGCGTCTTCGTCGGCCGTTAGCGACGCATCAAGGAGTTCCAGCAGCGTGGTCACAGCTTCACCACCCGACGTGTCCATATCGCCCATCGCCTCGCATGTGCTATGCGGGCGTGGGTCGCCGGGCTCTCGAATGTGGTGACACAAGTGCTTGCCTGTGTGGCCCGAAGTGAGGTCGCATTGGCAGTATGGGGGAGGAAAGCCGTAACGACAGCGACCCGGTGCCTCGTCGTCGTTCATGCTCTCACCGCCGCCAGAAACAGGCGCTCGTCGAAGTGCGGGTTGTCGTCACGGAGACGTTGGGCGATCCGCTCGGCGCAGCGATGGACAACCCATACAGCGGCGGCTTCGTCGGCGGCGACCTCGTCGCCGTGTTGTTCGGCGAGGAGGGCGAGGAGTACCGAGTTCAGTGCTCCGGCGACGATCTTGTAGTCTTCCGTTGTCATGGCTTCCTTTCCTGTTGACATACTATGTCATCGGAACTGTCCGGCGCAACACAAGTTCTACAGCGCAAGCGCCGGTTGCTGACCAGTCCTGATCGACTTCGGGCTGTTGGGACTCCCCATCCACGAAGGTGTGAACCTGTAGATGTAGAACCCCTGGTGCGGTGGTGGGGAGAATCACCACAGTGATGCCTGTCTCGCTACACCCCAACGAGATTGCTGGGGGCAGTTTGTCGGATTCGAGTGGAATGTCGATTTCCAACATCTGGCGAGTTTCGGCGACGCGGCCGTCGACGAACAGTTCAAGGTCACTCGAATGACTCATCGCCAGGTCCAATGAAGAGCGCGTTGTTGCCAGGTTCGCGTAGGTTGCGGGGAGGCTGGCGGGCGAGGCTGGGAGGCTGGCGGGCGAGGCGGGTGATTTCATCGGCCGTGCGGAGGTCTCGCTCTCGGTCTGCGGTGAAGACCCGTGTCCAGTCGAACCGCTCGCGGACGGTTCTCGGTCGCAACGCCTCCGCCGCCGCCGCCCTCACCGCAGCCGCCCTCGCCGCCGCCGGGTATGGCGCGCCGCAGAAGCTGCATTCGGTGTGTTCGTCGCCGGCGGTGTCGGGGTGGATGCTTTGGGCCGCCGAGTATTGAATGAACTCCGCGGTGTTGGTGATGTAGCGCTCGCCGGTATCGGGTTCTTCGTCTTCGAGGAAACTGAGCAGCGATGAGCGGCCGGGGATGGGGCGTGAGGAATCTCGGTTGGTGGTCATGGTGTTTGCTCGTGGTTGACCTGCCCGAACGTGCCCGAACGGGACGCCAGCATCAGGGTCGCGTAGGTTGCGCCCCGTCAGTGCCATGAGCCTGGCGACCGCCATAGCGAGATGAAAGTCTCTCTCCATCCCTGAGTAGCCCCTCGATAGCGGAACCGGGAGAGCACCAGGGTTGGCCGGGACGATTGCGCCCCAACGAGCCGACATCGTGTCCAGCACGATTCGGACAAGTTCGTTGTCGGTAAGCACCACCTCAAGCATGTGCTCAGGTTCCCCCACCGGGATGACTATTGTCTTTGACATTGGCATGTCTCTTTCCTGGGAGGAGGGCGGGCGGTGATGATCTCACCGCCCGCCCGGTTACCGCTGGCTAGGCGGTGATGATCTCGACGGCTGCGGTGGTGCAGTCGACGAGAGCGAAGCCGCTCGGGAAGCGGCGCAGGTTGCGCCGGATGGCACGAGCGCGGTCGGCGTAGCCGTCCACTCGGGTGCCGTCGAGGCGGTACACGACGTGCGGGTGCAGGATCGTGAAGGCGGCTGCCGTCGGGGCTGCCACACTCCACACGTCGAGCGCGTCGCCGCCGAGGACGACCTCGCCGGAATCGGTCTCGACGACCGTGAAGGTCTCCGAGCTGAACATGACGGTCGCCGTGATGGTGCCGTCGGTGATGACAATGCCGTTCTCGAACATGTCACTCCTTCTGTGTGCTGGCCTGACGCCGGAATTGGCATCAGGTGTTGCGCCTTTCGGCGGTGGGCCGCCGAGCGATGAAACTCGACGGCCCGCTCCTGATAAAGCTGGCGACACGGGAGGGTTCACCCCCGCCCGGCCAACACTTCTTAGGAGACTTGCTTGGCGTAGCGCGCCCGCATGTAGCTGCGCTGGCGCTCGATGAGCGGCCTCACGGCCGGATCGACTTCGGCCAACGCGTCGACGAACGAATCCATCGTCACCGTTGGTCGCTTCGTTGGGTGCGGTGCAGTCAGCGTCGACCACGCGGGGCGGATGATCTCACCCCACGGCGAGTCACACCCGACCGGCCACGCCGTCGAGCCCCGGAGCGAGGCTTCGACGAGTGCAGCGAGAACCGGGGTGGCTTCGACGAACGCCACCGACATCCGGGCTGCGAGTTCGATTCGCCATGCTGAGTTGGTGGCATTGAACACCCGGAACTCAAGAGTGCCGTACCGGGAGAAGTTCAGGTCAACGTGACGGTCGCGGCCGATTGCCTCGGCCAACGAGTCACCCACGCTCACCCGTCCGAGACTCTTCCAGTAGTCGGGTCGGCCCCCTGCGTAGCCGTCGACGACGTAGGAGCGTATCGCTTGCATGAGCGTGGTGTTCATGTCTCGCTTCTGCTGCGATCGACCAGGCGCGACGATCTCGCTGAAGTACCGTTCGTACGCCAGGTAGGTCGAGGCGACCAGACGGTATGCTTCCCGGTCGCCGCCCGAAAGCCCGACATGGACATGAAGACCACAACGCGGGCCGGTCGTGGCCCCCGCTGAGGTGGCGGCTTCGGTCAACTGTTTCGTGATTCGCTGGAGGTCATCCCAGTCGTTGAGGATGCGGCTGATGAACTCGCCGTCGGCTGACGAATCAGTCTGTGCGTGCAGGTCGGGGACAGGTTGATCTCCGCCGTTGTTGTCCCGGACCCAGCATTGCACACAGTCACAGTGGTATCTGTGGAAGTGGTCCATCTTCACCACGCCTTGACCGTAGAGGTCGCGCAGTGTTGCGTTCGCTCCCGAGGCGTACTCCAACTCGAACCCGAACGTGCGGGCTGATGGGTTCGGCATTTATGCTCCTGCCTGGGCGAATCGCCCGGTAAGACGGTTGGGGACCGTCATGGGAATGTGGCATGGGTCGAAGTCGATGACCATGTCGCCAGCGGCGGTGACTTCCATCACCGTGCCGGTCAGGTCGAACAACTCGCCCGACCCGACACTGAGCCGCACTCCGATTTCGATGCGGTCGCCTTCCTGGCGCTTGCCAGCGGTGTTGCCCGCCGTGATGGCGTAGGGCTGATTCGACTGGATGGGCGTCACGTTGTTGCGTGCGACCGCCTCGGTCTTGATGGCGTCTGCTCGCTGTTCAGGAGACATCGAGTTGATCTCCCCCGGATACAACGGGCGCACCTTGTGCCAGGTGCCAGCCGAGTACCGCTGCTGCACCCAACCGTCACCGACGGCGTGCTTGGAACGGATGTCACCCTCAGTCGGGGAGACTCTGGTCTTACCGACGACGACGCCTGCGGGCGGCGCGCCGCTCCTGACGACTGAGGAGGCTCCGGGCGGTGTTACTTTTCCCGTGACACCACCCCCGCCGCTGTAGCCGGAGGCGTACTCCCAGTCCCCAGACCACAACCGGGAGCGCTGCTTTGTCGGGTCTTCGACGGCGTGAACGCCGCTGAAGTCGAAGGTCGGGAACTGTTCGAGCTGCCCGTCGGCACCGACGCACGCCAGGAACCCCTGAGGCGCTTCGATGACGTCGACTTCCTTGACGTCCTGGGCGATTCCCCCGGCGATGAACGCCGCACCAACAGCCTCTTTCGTCGAGGCGAACACGGTCGAACCTTCGACGGTGCGGGCGTAGTGCAGGGGGCTTGATCGCCCTCTGGCCATCCACAACGTGCGAGGCTCAATCGCCTGGTCAATCCACGCGATTGCCCATGAGGCGTCGATCGCTTTCAACCCGTCAGCGAGCAGCGGGTAGTGGTGAATGGCGGCGAAGATCGCCTCCGAATCCACCTGCGCCTTGCGGTCCCACTTGAGTGTGTCGAACAGGTCGTCATCGTTGCGGACCATGCCGTTGTGGATGCCGATGATGTTCTCGTACCGAATGGGGTGGTTGTTGAGAGGATTTATCGGCGAGCCCTGTGTCGACGCTCGGGTGTGGATGAGGGCAGTCTGAGCTGAACGCCCGATGCCTTTCCGCCCGGCGAGGAATACCTCAGCCTTGCGTGCCTCCTTGCGCAGCTCGACGCGCCCTCGGGGACTGACGGTGCAAACTCCGGTGGCATCTTGGCCACGCTGTTGCATCATCCGTGCGAGAACGAGTGTCATGCGTTCGGTGTCGATCTTGCCGAAATCCTTATCGCTGATTACGAATCCAGCTATTCCGCAAATGGTGGGTACCTTCCTTTCTTGTTCGTCAGTAGTTGACGAGGTGGTCGTTGAGAAGTTGTGCGGCCTGCTCGAAGCGCGGGCCGACTGGGAGGTAGGCGATGACGGCTCGCTTGAAGTCGTCGATGTGAGCGGCGTATTCGCCAACCCACCAGCCTCCCGGTCGGGTGGAGTCCATGCGCTCCATGTGTGCGCCCCAGCGGGTCAGGGCGACCGACAGACCCAGGTGCGCCCATAGGCGCTCAGGGTCACTCGGGGTGTTCCACAGTCGGTGTTCGACGGTGTGGTCGCGTTGCGAAAGCCACGAACCGCTGAAGCCGTAGATGCCGTGGGTGGGCTTTGTGTTGTAGCCGCGTATCCGCCCGCATCCGCCATCGGCGACGAGGGTCCAATCGTAGGCGGCGTAGGCGGCCTGGATGAGATTGAACCCAGCACCCGTGAGGTGCTGGACACGGTTGGCGTCGTCGCGGCCGACGTGAATGTGGTTGCCGCACGGGGTGACACCGTCGGGCATCCAATGCCCGTCGGCTTTCCACACCTCGACGAAAGCAATCCACTCGGCAACCGAATCCATGTCGGTTTCGGAGCGAACGTCGAGGATGCGAGACACCATCTCCACGCCAACCGTGGAGTCGTTCTGTGTCGCCATCAGCGGCCCACTGCGGGTGTATCTACATTCAACGCACCGGCAGTGGTATTCGTGCGCCCGGCCATGTGCGAGACCCAGGGCGCTGGCTCGTACGATGTACTCGGGCACACCACCGCTGGATGTCGGTGTGGGTCGCGGGCCGTCGCATTCTTCGCAGCACCAGTCGCCGTCGTCTTCTGTTCCCCCGTAATAACGGGGGAACATTTCGTACTCGATGCCGAAACGATGAATCGTTTGGATGACATTCGGGTCGGGCTCGTGTCCCCAGATTTTGAGCGCTAACGGGGGCGCATCAGTGACTGTCATTCTGTTCTCCTCTGTTGGTTGTCAGGCTTCCGCCCAGATCAGGTTGATGCCGTCGAATGTCGCGGTCAGGTCAGGCGAATCGTCGATGCTGACGATCTCGCCGTCGTCGCCGAAGATCGGGGCGTCGAAGCCCCACCACTCGATGAGGGCGTCCCCGTCGGCGACGGTCAGCATGTCGCGAATCCATTCGACGAGATCGAAGGCGGTGCCGTCATGCCGGTTGGTGTTGGTCGTGCCGTCGGCATGGGTCACTCTGGCAAACTGCTTCCCGTCACCCATCGGGGCGGCGGTGGAAGGTCGCGAGATGACCTCCATGTTGTCGGTGATCCATGAGGTGGAGAAATGGAGTTCATACCCGATTTCTCGGGGGTAGGTGGGGCCGGGGTCAACCAGCTGCATCACCCACTCGCCATACAGCGACTGGGCGGTGGCTACCCAGGTGTCACCGCCGACCTGTTCGCCGTACGCGTTGCGCCGCGGGAGGCGTCGAAGCTGCGTCCCTACTTCGATTTCCAAGAGAACCTCCAATGACGATGTCGGCATCCCTTGCAGGGACGCCAGTTCGGTCGATGTGATCGTGCGTGGCAGATGCAGGCGTGGAGGCTCATGTGGGCACCAGCGTCAGTTTGCGCTCGTCCTTGTCCCACTCGAAGCGCCCTACGCCCTCGGCAAGCCAGCGCAGGAAGGCCAGGACTTTGCCGATGAGAATGTTCAGGTCGGCAACTGTGTCATGGGGGCGTCCGAAGTCGCCCGTGTACCGACTTTCGCCGGTCTCGAAAGCGTAGACACAGCGAGCCTCGGGGCCGGACAGGTTGTACCCGTACTCGCGCCCTCGCTTCACGATGTCCAACTCGTTCTCAGCGAACACGCCGGGGGTGACGAGTGAATTGTCAGCCAGTTCGATCATCGCCATGACTCCCCGTATTCGGCTTGATAGGCCTCGTATTCGGCTTGATAGGCGTCCCAATCCTTGTCAGCGTCCAGGTGGTCGATGACGGCTTCGTCGAACATGTCCGATGCCTCGAAGCCCCGGTCGAACCGGACAACGGACACGAGTCCAATGTGTGTCTCGGTGACCAGATAGTCATGGCCGTAGAAGTCGAGCAGCAGCGCGTGCCAGCACGACCCAGTCCAAGTATCACCACAAGTGTAGGTGTCCTCGAAATGCTTGTCCTCGGCTCGCTCCATCGCTGCCAGGTAGACGACCATGTCCTTCATCGGAATGGCCTTCATCGGTATGTCTTTGTACTCTGCGGCGATCAAGGTCACCTCCAATCAGTCATGTGGACCCAGGGCACGACAGCCGAGGAGGGAAGCCCCTGCTCTGAATCCACATCACCGATCAAAGGTCTGACCACAACCAGTCCCAATACGTCGCTAAGAGCATGACGATGGTGGGGATCACGAGTACCGGCCAGCTCATGCGCTGACCTTGTCGGTGAGCTGCAACTCGATCACGGTGAGGTAATAGAAGGTGCGCTGATACTGACGCAGCAGCCGACTCACCACCGACGTGGGCGTGTGAATCCAAGGCTGCGCCTCACGGGTGCAGCGGATCGCTGAGGCTACGTTTGCACGTCGTTTACGGAGCGCCATGAGGTCGCTCGTGAATAGATGGTCTTGATTCACAGGAGCCTCACTCGCTCGACCAGGGCCGCTACTGCGGCCTCGCTCAGATATCCGATCACGTTGTCGGTGATGGCGGTGCTGTAGCAGAGACCCCCGTGGTGACGGACTGCGAACTCCCACAGCCCGTGTTGGTTGCCGTAGGAGCCGCTGAAGCGCACCACGCTCGCCCCGTACCCGTTGGGAAACTCGAATTGGTACAGCATCCCGTCTCCCACTGGGTGCGGCTTTGCAATCGTCGCCGGGTATTCAAGCGGGAACGGATGGTTTGGAATTGTTGTCATGCCCTGCACTGTTTCCTCCTCTGAAATCGAGCCTGGGGCGAAACGGCAATCGTCATCGTCTCGTTGCTTAGCAGCCCCCCGGTCAGCCTTGAAGCTGAGGGAACCCCAGGTAAGAACTACCGGCTCGCTAGGGGCCGGGTGAGATTGTTGGCTGAGTTGACTTCATCAGCCCAGTTGACGAGTCGTACCGCCTGAGTTCTACCGCCGATGATGCGGTACAGGTGGGTCTCCCCGTGAATCTGCCGGGCGGCTCGAACCGTCATCATCGGCCGACCCTGGTCGTCGATATGAAGGGCTGCGCGTGGCGCTTTCATGGTTCCTCCTAAGTGTCGATGTGATGACCTTCGGCTGAAGGGATGTTGACAAACTCGCCGAACGTCGCTAGCAGACGATCGTCAATAGGTGGCCGTAGTCGTCCCACGCAAAGTAGCGTCGAACGCCGTTGGCGATTTCCATGTCGCACCTTCAAGTGGCGGAGATCATCCCGCCTTCAAGCTCCCCGACGGTTTCTATGCCGCTCACATGGGGGAGTGCTGAAGGTCATCACATCGAGACTCACGAAGAGTGCTCGTGAGAGAACACGGGGCGTGGGGCCGTCCCCGTGTTCTCACACCAACACTCGAAAGTCGAGTGGCCCGACACCTGGCCCATAGACCCGGCGTGTTATTGGAACCACTTAGAGGCATCCGCTCTAGATCGGCCCTCCCCTCAACCCGGACAGTTCGTTGGATACATAACCTCATCTCTGCCGCATCCCGACTTGTTCAGGATGTTGGGCGCGGACTATTGGCGTCTTCACTTGAAGCCGAGTCGAGGCCCTCATCGCCCACTATTGAGCCGCTACCCCTCGGAAGGAGCGCATTAGCTCGGGACAGTCACGCTGTCAGGCGTCGAGACCACTCGTGAGAGCCTTCCAGGGCCGTTGTTTCCCTAGAAGACTCACACCAGCGGTCACGGATATACCGTGACGGTGTGCTGAGAGTAGACGTAGCACTTACCACCCTTGTCGGCTGGCTCCTCACTCAAGAACCGAGGAACCTCCCAAGTCCCTCGCCCATCGGCAATGACCTCGATCGGGGAGTGGTAGTTGGCCTTCCGCCCGTTGAGGTGAATGACCACCTCGATCCGCTCTTCCTCCCCTTCCCGCCTGGCCCGCTTCGCGCACCCAGCGCAACTCCTCGACCTGTATCCGGTCAGAGCCCCATCCTCGCCCAGAGTATGGTCGTGGGTGTATCCGAAGTCGTCAAGACTCACTTCTCCTCCTTCTCGACCAGTATGGAACTCGAGTAGGCCGTTCGGTAAACAGCGTTGACCCGCTCGGTCCCCACATAGGTGACCACTGGCGGGATGAACTCCCTGGGCTGATTGTGATTCTCGTCCCGCTCGTCACACCCAGCGCAACCCGACCTGTAACGCGCCAGAGTCCCATCCTCGTTCAGAGCATGGGTGTGGGTGTACCCGAAGGTGTCGATCTCGGGCTGGCTCAACTTCCACTGAAGGTAAGCCTCCTGCCCCTGCACCGTCGAAAGGTCAAACCCCGAGGTGCTCACAAACTCCACCCCCAACCGCTCGCCGCTCATGGCAACCTCTCGACCCACTCGAAAGCTAGGTCTTCGGTCGCAAGCGTGGGGGAACTCGTCCCCTTATTGCCAGTCCAGAAGTAGCCATCGCTGGCCACGAACAGAGACAAGGTCTCCCCCGTGGTGCGGTTGTCCACCGCAGAGATTCGCAGGTTCAACCAGCCCGTCGGGTCAGACCCAACAACCTCCTCGTCGTTCATGGCCTACCACCTCACCTTGTGGTCTCGCAGGCGAGCCTCTCGGCAGTACTCCACTGGGGTCAAGGTTCGCACCCCAGCATCGTCGTAAACAACGAAGTCGCCTTTCTCCTCCATCAACACGATGGTGATGGCCTCCGGCTCGTCCTCGCCGGTCATGGCTGCATCTCCTCAAGCCACGCGTACAGCGCCCCCTCGAAAGGAGAGCAAGGCTGAGGCTCGCAAGGGGGATCGTAGAGCGAGTACACCCTGCCCGGCTCACAATCTTCTCGTGCAGGTGCCCCCAATGCGAACATCAGGGTTCTCACCGCCGGCTCGTCCTCGGTCATCTTCACTTGAGTGCCATCCTCTCCAAGGTCCGCTCGTACTGAGCGACCCCCACGGCCTCCTCGACACTTGCGATCGCCTTGCGGATCAAGATGCGATTCCCCAGGTCAAGCTGACCCAGCGCGTCGATCTTGTCAGCCAACGCCCGCAAATGCGTCGTTGAAACCACTCGCTCACTCATCAAAGCCCTCCTCAGAGCTAGTAGGTACCCCCTAGAGAGACCTCTCCACAGAAAGGGGAGGGGGGAGGGGGGAGAGGTACCCCCCCGGATTCCTTACTCATTTCTCCCGGATCGAACAAACGTTCGCTAGGGGTCAATCGAACAAACGTTCGAGACCGCCCTATCGAACAAACGTTCGACGAGAACAACTAAAGCCGATCGAACAAACGTTCGACTGACAGCGATCGAACGAGTGTTCGATGAGAACAACTAAGTCGATCGAACAGAGGTTCGACCAAAGCCTATCGAACAAACGTACTGCCGGCCGGAATCGAACAAACGTACGACTGCAACCTAGATGACCTAGGGAATCGAACAACCGTTCGACTGCAACCTTCACCATTCGGTAAACAGTGTTGACCGAACGCCACGACGCAACGAAGCGCACCGACGACAATGGCGACACCAAGGGCACCGGAACTACGCGGACCGGGGCAACGAACGAGCAAGGGCAACGAACGGGCAAGGGGAGAACCGAGCCGCAGGAGCGAGCCGACGAGCAACGAACAGACAATGGCGCGCCTAGGTGCACCGAAACTGCGCGGCACTCTGATAGCGTTCCGAACTGGTGGTCCGAACAGACGAGGCCCGCCGAGAGGATGACATGTCGAACCGATCAACACTGACGAGAAACGCAGTCCGTTTCTCTGAGCAGACAGACCACGAAGCGCGGGTGCTTGAGAGCGAAGAACTTGCCGAGTTGGAATACCGAGGGGTGAACACGCGGAGCTACTCGCTACGCACGTCTAAGGCGTTCCGAACGAGCGAATGGGCCTACTTGACCGAACAGGATTTAGTGGACGCTACAGCCGACTACACGGCACGCCTTGAGGCTGTGAAGCGTGACGTCAAGGCGAAGCGACTGACAGGAGCTACGGCGAAGAGAGCACTCCGCAACGCAGAGCACGCGCTCACCGTTGCCGAGCGTCAGACACTCGACAGCGTGACCCGCGAGGACGACACTGACTTCGACCCGCTGATCGCTGATCTCATCATCGGCAAGTGTGCTACCGGGCAGTACGTGATGCCCAGTAGCGACGCCATCCTGATCACGTCGAAAGACCCGATGGCAGTCACGAAGTGGTCCGCGGACCTTGAACACGCGGCGACGATGTTCCTTCATGCTCATGGCGTGCGCACTACTGCCCGACCCGACGTGTTGCCACGGTACGCCACGCGACGTCGTGCGATGAGCGATGACGTCGCATTCAAGGGTACGGCTCGGTATGCCCTTCCCAAGCCATGCCGAGTCGGCTCTCTGGGCAATGAGCCCGCGGAACTGGGCAACGTCGAAACGCACGTCACGGAGCTACTCGTCACGCCGCGTTTCGTGCTTGTTGACGGTGTGCTGACACTGAACAACGGGCGCGTTCGTAAGGCGTGGCGCGGCCACCGTTCGATCCTCGTTCGACTGTCGTCAAGGCGAAGCGCGAGCGAGACGACGCGCAAGGCGAGGCGCGCCCAGTCAGTCGCGACCGACAAGGTGGCGAAGCGTGGCCCGGCCCGCGATCCGTGGAACCTTTCGCCGCGGAGCATTCCCGCCCGACTCAAGGCGACGACGGGCGCTACCGAACTTGCCCTACGCCTTGAGTCGGTACTGCGCACGTCGACCTACGGCGCGACCCTCTCGCTGAGCGATGGGACAACGGTGGCACTCACCGACGTTTCGTTGAGTACAGCCCAGTATCGGGACGTCGCCTATCCGGTCCGCGAACTGTCACGCCGCGCCGCGCTCGCCGGGCTCACTGTCGAGTAGGCCATTCGGTAAACAGTGTTGACCGAATAGGGGACCGTTCGCAATCGCGGGCGGTCCCCTATTCGGGGCCGCGATGGCAGGCGCGTGCCATTCCCTCTAGTCCCGACCATCCGATGTGTTACACCTTCCACTGTTCCTTCTACTGGTTTGCAGGGGGGGTTTGGCGGTTGCCGACCCTCCTGTCCCGTCCAGGCCGGTAAACAGGCCGTTTGCGGGCTCTAGAGAGGGGGTTGGGGTGCATGGGTGGGTGCCGGGTTGGCTCTTGCGTGGGTGGGGGCCATGATGTAAGATGTGTTACACCGTCGGTTCCGTTGTGGACCGCACTAGGGAAGAGGGTTGGAATGGACAGGTTCTGGGTGGGTTGGGCGATAGGTCTGGTCGGTGGTTTGGCTGGGGTTTTGGCTGGGGTTTACTTCGCTTGGTGGTGGAAGTGATGTGCTGGTCGTGTGTTGTGAGTGAGTTTGTCAATGCCGGGTTGACGCCTGAACAGGTGGAGATCACTCCCGAAATGGACCGCTTGGCGGGGGCGATCTGGGCGTGGTATCAGATGCCCGGCAATGAGGCGGGCGGTGTGTTGCACGTCGTAACAGACGACTTCAACATCGACGATCACAGCTTGGACTTCTGCTCTACCTTTGAGGCCGAGAGCCTCGACGCCGAATACGCCGAGGCTCGGGACTTCATCATCGACGGCATGCGCGTCCTCTCTATCCCAGAGCGCGCTCTGGTTGTGTGGCATGGCTTTGTCTCACCCGAGACGCGCAGGGTGGTGAAGTGATGGGTTCCCATCTGGACCTGTTGGTGGGGTTGCTCGAAGTGGACCCTTGGGGGCCTGCTGATCATGAGACCGGGGACTCGACCTGTCACTACTGCGGTTCGGGAGTCCTCGGGACGCGAGTGCAGGGGGAACATGTTGAGTACTTCCACTTCAGCGACTGCGTGTGGGTTCTGGCCTGTGCCGAGGTGGGGATGGCTTTGCCCTCCACCCACGGCATCTACGTCCCTCCCCCGCCTGTGGCCTGTGGTGAATGCGGCTACACCTATACCTACGACGATCACGGCCAAGTCACCGGCCACGGTGATCGTGAGGTCCACGACGCTCACTGGCTCGCAACAGTCCGCGCTGACACTCGGCGCGCAATTGCTGACGCTTTCCCCTTGCTTCGCCCGCGGCGCGGCGCTGTCCTGCCTCCCCTTCCCGCCTCGGGTGGCAAGATCACCACTTCCGATGGTCAGGTCTACGAGACCAACGAAAGAACCATTCGCGCCGAGATCATCATGCCCTGGACACCCTGATGCCAACTCGCATTGGCTCAGGCCAAATCGTTCTCCCCGGTCACCACTACAGCCCACCGCACCTCTGTAGCCCACCTTGCCGCCCTGGGGCGTGGACAACCCCCGTCCCGGTTCCCGTAGACCTGGACGGGGCCGTTTGGCGCTGCGACTGCGGTTACTACTGGTGGGCGGTTGACAATTACTGGCGTTCGATCTCCGCTCGCAAGGCCCGGCGTCTCATCCGAAAGGCTCAGAAATGACCAAGCGTTCCAAGGGCGGCAAGCCAGCCGTCAACCCTCCCTCACCGTCCAAGAGCCAGGCCCGACCGCCCTCAGCCCCCATGCGGTTGTGTTGCTTCCAGCGCCACTTCGGCGTGACCTGCCCCGATGGTCTCACTATGTGCTGTGTGTGCTTCGAGCGCTTCCCGTACGACCAACTCGCCTCTGACAGTCGCGGCCAGAAGATGGACGTCTGCTCCTCCTGCGGGTGGCCCTGATGAGCGATCCTGACTACGGCCCCATTCAGGTGGATGCCTTCATCCAGATGGCCAAGAACGTCATCTGCCAGCCCGGTCAACCGTGGGTCACCGACGAAACCTGGCCTGCCTCAGACCACGGGCACACCCTGTGCTACTTCGTCGGCTCCCTTCTCGCCCTCGTTCTCGCCCAGAGAGCCTGGATCGACCAGGCGTACGACGAACTTGGTGATCTGAGGAGCCAGAACGGCGATGACTACCTCTACCAGAAGCACAACGAGCGGGTCTTCTGTGAGCTGCGCGACGCCTATTTGCGCATCCACAACACCACCTTCTGACCACTCTGCGTCAACAGAATGTGTTACAAAGTGGCCCCCACCCACCGTCCGGTAACCCCGAATTGCCCAAATTGACCACTTTCCGTCGACATTTGGCCCTTTTTGCCTCTTGTCAGCCCGATTTGGGTGTGTTACACTCTATTTCGTCCCCCAAACGCCAAAGGAGCGCCCAATGGGCCTAATGCCCGACGTACACCGCGGAGCAACCCTCACCCGAGAGCAGTACGCCGCCCTCGAAGCAGCAGGGAAGCTGACTCGCCCGATCAACAGCCCCCCGATGGGCCGTCGCTCCAGCAAGGTCTCCTTCGTCCCCGACACCCCGACCAAAGGTCGCGACACGAAGTCCGGCAGGCTCTCATGAGGCCGATGGAGCGGATGCTCTACATCTTCATTGCCATGAATCTGGTCACCGACGATGTTTGGAAGGCTCTGGTTGTTTCCGTCCTTCTGGTGGCTGCCTTGCAGGTGGCACCATGACCGCCTTCCGTGATGCCATCTACCTCGCAGCGCGTGAAGGCATCGACGCGAACGGGCACTTTGACCGGGAAGTTGCTGACGTCGTGCTCGACATGCCCGAGATGCAGGCCATCAAGACAGCATTGCTGGACAGGTTCGCCCCACTCGCATGGTCCGATCCTCAGCCCGACGTCAGCGAGTGGGACATGCGCGTTGCTGGTCTACCCGATTCCATCATCGAGTGGGTGCTGTCGTGACCGGCGGGCTGCTGCTGTTGGCGGTGGTGTTGATCGCTGGCCCACTGATCGTGTTCGTGGTGATCTGGCGCGACCAGAAGAACGAGCGGAGGCGTCCATGAGCATGACCGTGGAAATCAAGGTCAACGGCGAGCTGGTCCACCAGTTGTACATCGTGAACCGCGGTGAGAGCGACCGTGCCGACCTGATTCCCGACGAGCGCCTCTACCAATGGGAATGTGACCTAGGTACGGTCCAAGGCGTGGTCGCCCACCGTCGCAACGATGGCGCTCTCGCCTTGGTGGCCGTAGTTGCTGGGCTCGCCCACCGCGCTATGGGGGGTTCATGACCTGCCTGGCCCGTTCCCGCTATCACCGCAAGTCAATGCCGCATTCGTTCACCTCGTCGCTGCGCGTCGGCGACCAACCCAAAGTGATGCACTGTTCCTGGTGCTGGAAGGAAGGAAAAATGAGTGACACAAGCGACCCGCCTATGGCGTCTCTCGTCGTCAAGCAGATTGTGCGGTTGTCCTGCACCGACTGTGGGCGTGAATTATCCTATGGCGGCGGCTTTTCCGGGCAACGCTGCGCCGCCTGTTCTGGCGGCGACCTATGAGCTGGCGGGGCATTGAATCATCCAGTGAATGGTGGGACCACCAGGCTCGGGTTCTCAAGCCGCCGATGGCGATTGAGTATCCCGAAATGAAGGAATGGCGGCAGACGCAAATCGACGCCGGGGCGACCGTCCTGACGCAAGAAGAATGGAGAAAGATTCATGGGTGACCGACCGAAATGGGCGAAAGCCATCAAGAACTTCGTCACCGACGAAGTGATCGACGAGAAATACAACTACCCGATGGATGGTTCCGATGACGAAATCTTGGACCGCATCGCTGGTGCCGTTCTTGCCGCTCTTTGGGCTGAATATGGGCACGAGTTCGTGCACGACCATTGTGGCATCCCCGAGCATCGCTTCTGCATTCACTGCGATCAGCGGGCGACCAGTTTGGGCCTGTCATGAGCGCTGACGGGAAGCTGTACGGCAAGTACAACGTCTTCCGCCTCGACAGGGCGGAAGAAGACTCAGAGTCAAAGCACTATTTGGGCTGCGCCTATTTCGTGCTCGACCTGGACCACGACCCCTACGCCGCCGCTGCTCTCTATGCGTATGCGAACGCGTGCAAAGACACCCACCCCATCCTCTCGGAAGAGTTGATGAGTAGAGCATTGGAGATGAAATGAGCCACACTTCGGCCGCCCACTGGGGGGCCATCGACGCCGCGCACCTTGACCATCAACGAGCCTGGTCTCGCGAAACCTTCGGCCCTGGTGCTCGCCTGAATGGAGTACTCGATCACATCCGCAAAGAACTCAGCGAGATTGAGGCCGACCCCACCGATCTGGGTGAGTGGGTCGACGTCATCATTCTGGCGTTCGACGGCGCGTGGAGGGCGGGCTGGGAGCCGCAGGAGATCATCAACGCCATCAAGACAAAGCAGTTTGTGAATGAGCAGCGCACCTGGCCCGACTGGCGCACCATGTCACCCGACCAAGCGATCGAGCACGATCGGAGCGGGGAATGACTTGGAGGGAACTACAGGAAGCGGTGGCGAATGAAGCTGCGCGCCTTGGCGTGTCACTCGACGACGTCGAAGTGTGGCTGAGCGATGACCCCTACTGCGTCCTCGCCGACGTAAGGGTCGACTTGTGTCGCAATGACTCTCCGCACACAAGGCGTCTGCGTCTCCCGCATATTGAGCTGCTGTCGTGAACCTCAAAGTCTCTTGCACCGTTCGTAATCTTGACGCGGCCATTGAGGACGCTATGTCAAAGGCGTTGCAGTACTTCGGCCCAAACGTCGACGTGAACCTATTCATCGACCAAGCGCAACCTGGGCTGATGGCGATGGATGGCACGATCCTCTTGTTCGAGGTCGAGGTCACCGTCCAAGCCGTCTATACCGGGCGCTTGGCCACGGCACGCAACACCGGCCCCGCTATAGACCCAAACAACAAGGAGCAACACAATGACTGACAAGAACTACACCCACATCACTTTGGTCGTCGACCGTAGTGGTTCGATGTTCACAATTCGGGGTGATGCCGAGGGTGGCGTCAACTCGTTCATCGACGAGCAGAAAGCTGTTGAGGGGAAGGCCACGCTGGCGCTCTTTGAGTTCAACGAATGGGTGAAGGATTACTACCGCGAGTTGGTTGACATCGGCAGCGCCGAGAAGTACGCCCTCCACCCGACCGGCAACACCGCACTTTACGACGCCATCGGCACTGCGATTGTTGCCACCGGCATCCAACTGAAAGCGCTGAAGCCCATGAACCGCCCGGCAAAGGTGGTGTTCGTGATTGTGACTGATGGTGCAGAGAACGCGTCGAGGGAGTACACCCACCGGCAGGTCGCCGCGATGATCGCCCACCAGAAGGCCGAGTACTCGTGGGAGTTCATCTTCCTCGCAGCGAACCTCGACGCGGCAAAGGTTGGTGCGGCCATGAACATCACCAACAACACCCAGTTCGCCGCGACGTCAAGGGGTGTGGCGGGCACTTATGGGGCGATGTCGTCGACCGTGTCGGCTTACCGCGGGGCCGACACCTCAGTGATTCCTCAAATGCCTACGGGTGTCGACGCTGACGGCAATCCGCAGTAGGGTTCAATCACCCACAGACGACGCCTACGAGGGCTAGACCCCGAGCGTCGACCATCAGCCACCCCAGGTGCCAATTCGGATGCCGGGAAAGCGATGAAGTGACACCTGGGGTGGCCCCTAATGACCTGGAGGTCATCTTGAATACTACGAAACGATTGGCCCGCGTTCTGACGGTTGTCATTACGAGTGTGTTGCTCTTGGGTTGTACCCCCGAGCAGCTGAAGACATACCAAGCCGTCACTGGCGACATTCTCTCCCCTCAGCGGGAGGTGGAGTTGTTGGCCCTTGACGATCATCCGATGAAGCTGAGCGACGGCTCGGTCATCGAGCTGAACGGCTCGGTCACCCCCCCGACGCCGTGCGACGTGGAGAAGGGGCGCATCAACTCGCTCACCTACAACTACGACGACCCCACTCCGGCGATGGACGCCGCCCGAACGGTAGCTCGTTGCCGAGGGTGGAACCAGGCTCAGATCGACTCATGGCAGATCGCCCTACAGGACATCATGCGCTTTGAGTCGGGCTTCTGCCCTAACGTCCTCAACGGTGCTCGCATGGCGGGCAACGGGGCGGGCTGCGTGTTGTCGCGTCAGGGCCGCAAGGGCGACTCTGGTTTCGGGCAGTTGATCTCGATTCACTACCGCCCCGGCGCTTGGCTTTGCTCTCAGGAGGGCCTGTGCTCGAAGTGGGACGTCATTGCCACCCCGTGGTCGTCGATGACCGCCTTGGTGGCGATGATCGAGCGCTCGGGTACTGCTGGGTACTGCTACAACTCGGGGGCTCGCCGCCTCCACCGGGCCACTTGCAACAACCCTGGCCTGGATGTGTAATACACTCTGATCTGCCGGGGCGTGGACTCGTCCCCCACGCCCCGGCACCCACCCGAAAGGAAGCCAGTGACCCGACCAAAGAACAGCGTGTGGTGGACCGTGCAGTGCTCTACTGAGGAGCGCGATGCCGTCGACGAGGCGGCCGAACAGGCGAGCATGAACCGCAACGCCTTCGTGCGGGCCTGGATCGCCTCCTTGATGGGCAAGAAGTGAGCGGGCAAGGCAAGCAGAAGGCTCTCGCTCGCAGGCTTGAGTCTCAACTAAAGGTTGAGGGTTTGGAGCCATCGGTGAACTTCGGCTGCTCCTGTCGCACTCTTCAATGCGAGCCTCGCGTTGGTATCGGCGCTCCCATCCTGCGCATCCCGCTCCCCGACTGCGTCATCCATTTCCCGCGCAAGTCGTGGTCGCAGATGACCGGGGCCGAGCTGCTCAAGTCGCTGACTCTCCCGTCATGACGATGGTCAGCCAGCATGGCCTCGCCGCATACAACAAGGGGCATCGCTGCGACGACTGCAAGGCCGCCAAGCGCGCCAAGAGCGCGCTGCTCCGCTCGCGGCACTACATGCAGCGCGAGCGGGTCGAAGGCGACCACATGTGCGCTTTCTGTTGCTGCTGGTTCCACCCCAAAGGCATCAACCGGCACGAGCAGGCTTGCCAGGGGTAGACCGACCGGCCAGCGTGACGTAGTATGTCTACATGGCTGCTGGTCGACCCGTTTCTTTCTGGCTCAGGAATGAAGACATTGACGCGCTCGACGCTGCGGCGGAGGAGCGGGGAGAGACGCGCTCCCAGCTCGTCGTGGGTCTCATTCGCGACGAAGTGTCGCCCCCTGGGCCTGGCGCTCAATAACTGCCTGTACCTCGGGCTGACAGATGAGCCAGCGCAGGGCCACGGAGCCCTTGCCGTCAGGGAACGACTCGAAGAACGGCAACAGCGCCAGGTACTCGCTCGGGGGCAGCCTGAACGCCACCGTGTGTGTCAGTCGCTCTCCCGTAGCTGCGACATAGAACGTGTTGTCGTTCAGTTCGGCGACGGTGAATCCTGGTGGCACGGTGATCTTGACGGTGGTCATGGGGCGACCATACACCAACCGCAAACGGTACGCAAACGGCCCGTCAGCACCCCAAAACGTCACATCCCGCCGAACCCCTTGACAGGGCAGGCGGGATGTGGAAAGGTGGCAAGCGTCGAACCGCCGAGGTCAGCCTAACACGCTCTCGGCCTCAATGAAAGAGTAGACGTGGCAAATCCAGCATTCATTCGTGACGGCGAAGACTGGGACGATGGTTGGTCCCGCGCCCCGCATGGCCTGTGGACCCTCGACATCCCCAACGGGGCCAAAGTGCTACTCGGGTGGCTCCATTCGCACTCCGGCGCGTTCCTGAACGGCGTGACGGTGAACCAAGCACGCCGGGCTGTTGGGTCGTCCTCGATCAAGGTCTGGTTTGAGTCGCTAGAGGCTGCCGGGTTCATCGAGATCGCCCGCAAAGACAACGGCACGCAGTCTCAGTTCACCCTCAAGATGGCCCCCTGGAAGGCCCTCATCGGCAGGCCGGACCGCGCCGAAATTAGCGCGGTAACCGCGCCGAAATCGGCGCGCACAGAAGAACACCTAGAAGATCACTGTTCTTCTTCACTTCGTTCAGAAGAAGAACTCAACGCGGAAAGTCGCGTAGATACTCAAGAGCGCATCACGCCAACGACGATCGCTCGGGAATACTGGGACTGGCACGTCGAGGATCGCGGCAAGCCACCCACCCAGACCTTCCTTGCCCTCCAGAGCATCGCGAAAGCACTCACGAAAGCTGGGTATCAACCCGATGAGATCATTGACGCGATGAAGGTCGCCAAGGTGATGACCGCCAAAGCCCTCACTGACGTTGCGGCCGAGCAGAAGCACAAGCGCGACGACACGCCGAACACGCAGGCGATCCCAGCAGCGATCGTCAGGGCGTTCGCGAAGTGTGAGTCGTGGTTCGAGCGGAGGGACTTGATGACCGGGGCGTCGCGGACACACTGGATGCGCCTGTGTGCTTCGCAGGTGAACTTCGGCTACGGGCCGGGTGAGACCATGTTGCGCATGGCGGTCGCGCTTCGCACCGGCAACGCGACCACCTTCGCTCTCAGTGATGCGAAGGTCGAGCGTTTCAACGGTGAACTCGCCGACTACCCCGACGCGATGGAACGGGCGTACGTCAACCAGGCTTGGAGCGCACGATGAGCGACCGGGAACTCCTCATGCGTATCACCGCCAAGGATTTCGAGATCACCGCCATCCGCGGTTCGGGGCCGGGAGGACAACACCGCAACAAGGTGTCGTCGGGCCAGCGGTTCAAGCACAAGGCGTCGGGCGCTGTCGGGGAAGCCACCGACGACCGTAGTCAACTCGCCAACAAGCAGCAGGCGTTCAGGCGCTGCGTTGCTACCAAAGAGTTCCAGGCGTGGTTTCGTATCGCCGTTGCTGAGGCGCAGGGTCGCCCGAGCACCGAGTCGCTGGTTACTGCCGCGATGAAGCCGGGCAACATCGACACCCAGATTCTGGTCGACGATCGTTGGGTCACCATCGACCCCTCCCTGCTCGAAGGCGACGAATCGTGAGCGGGAAGATTCCCCACAACATCGAAGCCGAGGAGGCGCTGATCGGCGCTGCCCTCTTGCGTCAGTCGATCGTCGGCGATCTCAACGGCTACATCGACGCCAGCGATTTCTACAAGCCGTTCCACCAACTCGCCTGGGAAGCAATGGTTGTGCTCCACGCGACCGGCCAGCCGATCGACGTGGTGACCGTTGGGATGAGCTTCACCGACCCGATCGCCCGCCAGTCGTTGATGGCGTGCATGAACGCAACCCCAGCCGTGTCGCAGGCGAAGAAGTACGCCGAAGCAATCGTCGAGCTATCCCGCCGCCGCAGGTTGCTGCACCACTACTCGTCGCTGGCTCAGGAATGCTACGAGCGCTCTGCCGACGAGGTGCTGGGTATGGACGACCCTCACGCCGACCGCCTGATCGCCCGGCGTGACGCGGAGACCGAAGGGCTGTTCGGCCTGCCGGATTTCATGGCTCAAGCCTCCACGGTGGAGAGCAGGGGTGAGTGGCTGTTGCCGCACATCTTCCGGGCGAAATGGCGCGCCATCATGGTCGGCTCAGAAGGAATCGGCAAGGGCACCATCATGCGATACCTCGGGCTGAATGCCGCTGCGGGCCGCGACCCGTGGAACCCTCGAATGTCCATCACCCCCAGGCGGGTGTTGTACATCGACGTCGAGAACGCCGACTCAACGATCCTGCATCAGATCAACGTCGCCAACATGGACGTTGACTTCGAGGATGAGTGTGAAGACCGCTACTTCATCTGGCGGCGCGAGGCCGGGTTGAACTTCCGCGACCGGCGCGTGCAGGCCGAGGTCGAGTCGGTACTACAGCAGGTGCGTCCCGAGATCGTGTTCGCGGGGCCGCTCTACAAGATGTTCCGCCGCAAAGGCTCCGATGACATGGAGCAAGCCACCATTGAGCTGCTCGAAGTGTTGGACGATTTCCGCACCCGCTTCAACTTTGCTCTCATGCTCGAACACCACGCACCGAAGGGCGGGCCGGGGTATCGGGAGATGAACCCGTTCGGCTCGTCCGCGCTGCTTCGTTGGCCGGAGTTCGGCCTGACGTTGGAGCCGGTCGGCAACCCGCTCCCCTACGAGACGACGATGACGTTGGATATCGGTCGCTTCCGTCGCGACCGCGAGCCAGCCGACTGGCCTCAGTCGATCAAGCGCGGCGAGATGGGGCAACGCGCCGCGTGGACGCCGAGGTTCGCGATGGGAAGAAACAGACAAGGGTTCGTGTGACCGTCTAGCCTGCGGGGAAGTTCCTCCAGAACCGCGTTTGACCGCCCCCTCGACTTTCCCCGTCGTCAGGGGGCGGTCGCGCGTAGCAGCCACGCGCTGAGCGCCCGGCGCACCTCGGGGCTCAACTCTCGTGACGGGAACTGCATCAGCGCACCAGCCGAAACATCGGCTCGCCCAACGCGACCGTCACGAACAACACCCCGCCATTCCTGCGAGAACAACTTTGAGGCTTTGACCGTGGTGTCGGGGGAGAGCGCACCTGACGCAACGCCCGCCATCAGCGCCTCGACGGGCAGTGTCTGGATGGCGTACAGCGCCTGCCACGGCTTCGGTAGCTGCGCTGCGATCTCCTCGGGCAGCTTCTCGTATGCGGCTGAAATGGCGATGAGTCGTCGGGCCGTCTCGTGGCCGAACGGCAGACATTCCCGAACCCACTCGTCGAACCCTTCTGGGTCGGCTTGCTTCGCTTCTCGCAACAAGCGCCCGACACGCAGGGCTGTCCCGTTCAGAATCTCGAGGATTTCCTCACGGAGTCGACTCAGTGTCGACCAGGCGAGAGAGCTACTATGTCCCGAATGAACGACCTGCATGGGGTTGAAGGATACGAAGACTGTCGCCTTTGCGGGGCGATGGTCCTCACCCCCGTCGCTCACAGCACTGGGTATTTGTGCATGAAATGCTTCAACGACGGGCTGGGTGAGGTGCGGTTCCTTGAGGTGATGCACCGCGGGTCGCGAGTGATGTTGCCAACCGGCGGACGCAAGCGGAAACGTCGCAAGAAGAACTCAGCAACCCAACGTCAAGCCGAGCACGCCCAGCGGTCTGCGTGGCGGCGTCTGGCGGCGATTCATCCCGAGTTGTACGAGATGCTGTACGACGAGGAGCGCCACCTGCGTGGGCTCAACCCGGTCATTCGCCGCAACCGTCAGGACCGCGCCGTTGTCGCATCGGAGACTTTGGACTTCGAGAGCGTCTACGATGCCTTGCGATCGTCAGGAGAATCAGATGCGTGAACGTCACCGGCGCGAACGGGACAGCAATTCGGGGGTTCAGTTCGCCGCCGCGCCCATCGACCTCGCCAACCCTGACGACGCAAGATACCTGCGGGCCATCCTCCCTGCATCTCAGAGCGGGTCGGCTTCTTCGTGGAGCTGGCACGACAAGATCGGTGAGATTCACTACGCGGTTGGCCGCGGGGCGCGCATCGGTGGGTACGCCAAACTACGCGTCCACAAGTTGGAGAGGGACGGCAGTATCGGCGAACCCGTCACCACTGGGCTCGCGGGCGAAATCAGCGACATGCTGTACTCGCCGTATGGCGGACAGCGTGGGCTGATTGAGCGGTTCCTGACGCTGATGAAGGTGCCCGCCGACGCCTACCTCATCCAGTGCCCCGACAGCGTGGGCGGGTTTGATGGCATCGACTTCCTGTCCGCCGATGAGATCAAGATGGAAGACCCGACGTCACTACGCTCGGGTGATGAGTTGACTCGCATCACGCTCCCCGGCAACAGCCGAATGGGCGAGGCTCGCCTTGAGGAGCGGCTCACCAAGGCTGATTTCAAGGGCCGCGTGTGGCGGCCCTCCTCTCGGTATGTCGACCTGCCTGACTCCCCGCTGAAGTCGCTCGATACGACGTGCGAACTTCTCCACCTGTTGACGATGGGTATTCGCTCGACGCTGATGTCTCGGTTGTTGTCGAACGGCATCTTCTACGTCCCGAGCGAAGTCACTGAAGCGAAGTCGACCGCGCCCTCGGGTGAGAAGAACGAGTTCCACAACAACGCCGTGCTGAACGAACTCATCAAGGCCGCCGTCTACGCCTCCCGCAGCCCAGGCGAAGCATCCGCTGGGTTGCCGGTGTTCATGTCTGGCCCTGGCATCCACGGCGAGCAGTTCAGGCACGTCATCATGGAGCAGGTTCTCGCCGAGACCGACATGAAACTGCGTGCCGAGCTGATCGACCGCATTCTCATGGGCCTCGACATTCAGCCTTCCCAGGTGAAGGGTGCCGCTGACGCCAACCACTGGGGTTCGTGGTCAGCGACTGATGACGAGCTGAAGGTTTCAATCAAGCCCGATCTGGAGACCGGGTGCTGGGCGTTGACTCGCTTGTTCTTGTGGAAGCAGATGCAGGACGCCGGTACAAGGCCGGGCACGATCATGAAGCACGTCATCTGGTACGACCTCGACGACGCGACTTCGCACATGAACATCTCCGAAGATTCCCGCCAGCTCGTCGATCGCAACCTCATCGGCCCCGCAGCGACGCGCCGCATGAACGGCATCAAAGAGAAGGACGCGCCGACGCCCATCGAGTACATCCGCCGGTTGGGCATCAAGATGGCCGACCCGTATCTCGCCACGTTCGGCATGACCGAAGCTGAGTCGTTCGACTGGGAGAAGATCGGCTCCGCTACCCCTGGCCCGAGCGCCGACTCGCCCGCCGCCCCCGCCGAATCTGCCCCCGGCCAGGGGAACCCCGGCTCCCCTGGTGATAGTAAGTCCGACACCCCCAAGCGTCTACGCCCGGCGTAGAAGGAGACCACAATGTTGCGTACTTTCGGAAAGCAGCCCACCTCACTCCCGGCAGGCTTCTTCAAGGCGATTGAGTTCCCCACGCTCGCCCTGCTCGACACTAAGACCGGCGATCATCGGCTACTCGCGTCAGCGGGCGCTGGCACGCGAGATTTGCCGTTGACGATCCGTTTCGCGATCGCCGCCTCTGATGGTCACGCTGGTGCTGTGGTCTCAGGTGCGTTGTTCGAGGTCACCATCGACCCCGAAGCCAAGCAGGCGTCAGGCAAGGGCTTCCTCCTGAACGACCAGAACGGCCGCGACCACGCCCGCTACGTTCACACCGGGGCCATGCGCGGCAACTCTGTTGATCTTGCCGAGATCAAGGCCCGTCTCGTCGAAGAGATGGATAGCGACGAATGGTGGATTGAGTTCACTGAGTTCAATCTGTCCGCCACCACAGGTGTTGCCACCCCCGCCTTCGGCGCGGCTCACGGAGTCATCCCAGAGGGCATGTCTGACGATGAGCTGACTGCCGCGATGGGTGACGACCCGATGGTGCCTTTGGTTGTGGCGTCGGGCGGCCAGTTCAGCATCCGCGTCATCGGCGAGCCGACCGTCGATGTCGAGATGACGGCGGGCATGTTGCTCGCTCCGTACGACGCGTTCTTTCAGCCCGAGCCGGACGAGCCGCAGAAGACGATCATCTCCTCCGAAGGCTGGGTCGCAGGTCACCTCGGCCTGTGGAACACCTGCCATGACGGCCGCACCGACAAGTGCCTCATCATTCCGCGCCCGGCCGACGGCTACGCGTCGTTCAACAAGCCCGGCCCGATCACGGAGAACGGTCGCGTTCAGACCGGCCCGATCTTCGCTTTCGGCGGCCACCGCCCGTCGCGTTCCGCAGCAACCATCGAAGACGCCTACGGCGGCATCGAGAATGCGTGGTGCGACGTTCGTATTGTCGAGGGCCGTCTTGGCCCGTGGATGTCGGGGTTCGTGCGCCCCGGCGTTTCTGACGAGACGATCTACGCAGCCAACGCTTCGCGACTGTCGGGCCACTGGGTCGGCCCGCGCTTGAAGGCCGTGGTGTCGGTGAATGCCGAGGGCTTCGATGTCCCTGGCTTGTCCGAGGCCGAGCGCGACCTCGTTGCGGGGTTCGCATTCCACACCAACGATGAGGGTGTCGTAGAGCTGGTCGCCTCGTTCCCGAGCTGCGCTGACGACACGGAGACGCAGACCGAAGAGGCCAGCACCAACGATGATCTGTTGCTCGCCCTGTTGATGGACGACGACGACTAATCCGTCAGGTGTGGACTTACCGCCCGTCCGGCGGCAACACTGCGACTCACCACTGATCTACCGGAGGTTGCCCGCTATGTGGCCCCAGGTTCCCGAAGCCATCAACTCACTCAGCGCCGACGCAGCCCGCGGGCTAGTCAAGGCCATCAAGACTCTTGCGGTCTCCAAGTTGCGCTCCGGCGTGACTGGCGACGAGCGCAAGGAAGTCGACGCGTATCTCGCGAAGGCTGACGCTCTGTCGGCCTGGGCGATCGACGCTGACGCTGCCGCCGCGCTGGAAGCCGACAACGCCTCCGCCGACGCCGACGAGGCCGCCGCGGCCGCTACTGCCGAAGCCGCTGCAACTGCTGCTGCTGCTGCTGCATTGGAAGCCGAGCAGGCCGTCGCCGACGAGGTCGCCGCTGCTGCTGCTGCTGCGGAAGCAACCGCTGCTGCGGAAGCCGCGACTGCCGCCGAAGAGGCGCTGGCTGGCAAGCCCGGCAAGCTGGTACCGACCACGTTCGGCACCCCCGCCGTGCCGCCCGCCACTGGCACCCCCTCGGTGAAGCGCACCGCCCCCGAGTACCTGTTCGCCACCTCTGGCGTGCAGGGCAAGAACCCCGGCGACAACTTCGCTTCGTGGTCTGAGGTCGCTGACGCGGCCGCCGACCGGGCGAAGTCGCTGAACCCCTCGACCAGCGAGCGTTTCGAGATCGCACGCATCCGTGGCAACTACGCCCCGGAGCAGATTCTCGGCGACGACGTGATGTTGAACCTCGCCAAGTTCGACGATGCCGAAATGACCGCCACCTTGTGTGCCCCGGCCACCCCGCATTACGACCTGGCCTGCGCCAACGTCCTCGACCGCCCGGTGTTCAACAGCCTCCCCGGCTTCCAGGCACCTCGCGGCAAGGTGTCGATCATGTCGTCCCCGTCGCTGTCGAGCATCACCACTGGCTACGGCCAGTGGACCGCGGCCGATGACGCCAACGCCAACGCCGTGAAGGACGCCTGCCAGACCATCGAGTGTGGCAGCCCGACCGAGTACACCATGTACGGCGTGTACCGCTGCCTGACCGTCAAGAACATGCTGGCGATGACCTACCCGGAACTGGTCGAGGCATACCTCAACCGTCTGGGTGCGGCCCACGCCCGTCTCGCCGAGGAGCTGCTGCTCAACGCAATGGCCACCGGCTGCGATACTCTCGCCGCCCCCCGCCTCGGCTACGGCGCTTCGGTCACGATCACCTCGACGATCCTCAACTACCTGGCCTTGTACCAGGAGTCGGAGCGCTGGAGCATCAACGGCAACATGCAGGCATGGCTCCCCCGCCACGTGCAGTGGGGCATGAAGATGGACATTCTGCGCCGCCGCCGTGTCGACGGTGGTTTCAGCATCCCGTCGGACGCTCAGATCAACGGCATGTTCAACGATGTCGGCGTGACCCCCCACTGGTTCATGGACACCCCGACGTACGCGGTGGCTGTGCCTGGTCCGGGCACGAGCACCCTGAACCGCATCCCCGCCTCGGTGCAGGTGATGATTGCCCCTCCCGGCAAGTTCGCCGCCATCGACCGTGGCGAACTGGCCATCGGCGTGACCGGCAACAACATCTACCGCGACAACGAGTCGAACCGGCGCAACCAGTTCACCTTCTTCTTCGAGAACTTCGAGGGCGTCGTTGACACCACGAGCTGCCCGGCTCACATCTTGGACATCCCGGTCTGCTGGAACGGTGCCCAGATCGACGACATCGTCATCAACTGCCAGGGCGGCGACGAAGTCGGGTACCAGAGCTAGTCCCCAGCTACACAGCGCAAGGCCCCCGGTCGGCAGTCCGGGGGCCTTTGCCGTTCTGGGCCAGCATGTAGACCTGACGGCCCGCCGGGTGGCAGTATGTTGAACATGACCACAGGGAAGGGCTTTCATCATGGGGCAGGGTAGGGATTGGCGTGGCCGCTTTGCGGGCGGTGGCGGTGGCGGTGGTCGCAGTAGGCGTGGTGGTGGGTCTCTCGGTCGCAGCGGTGGGGCCAAGGCGCGCTCCACGCGGACCTACGCTGGACGGCCAGCCCTACGGAACCGTCCGGCTCGGGTCAAGGGGCAGCGCGGGGTCACCCGTGTCGGTCGCCGCGTCACCACCCAGGGCCACGCCCGCGGTTACACGCAGACCTCGCAGAAGGTGAACGTGCAGCGCATCGGTAGCGGGAGCAGTGCCCGCTCGGTGATCAGCGCTCGCGGCAAGCCCAAGACCTACTCGACCATCCTCCGCCCATAAAGGTGCCATTATGCCCGTGTCAACAGCCCCCCCCGCCATCTTTCTGCCCCTTGGCCCGCGCCAGCCGCGACGCCTGCTGGACATCGCGTCCCCACTGCCGACCCAGGAGGGTGTCAACCCGTTGCGCTGGCTCGACGGGGTCACCTTTGAGCCGTGGCCGTGCCGTAGCCTGCAAGTTGACAGTGAGATCGTTTGCGACGATGGCTCATTCGCCGTCGTCCCGTCGGAATGCGTTCCGTGGGTTACTCAGACTCCGTTCCGCATCATCGACGCGATGAAGGGCAGTCTGCTCGATTACCAACTCAGCGACGTGCAGCTCATCTTGTCTGTCCGCTACGAACAGATGGTCTCAGCCGCTGTGGCACGCGAACTTCTGGGCGGCACCGGGTCGAGCGGGATGTCGCTGTCAAGCGAAGCCCATGCGCCTAACGGCGCGGCCTTTGGCGTCGCGGCCACTCCGGTCTGGAATGCACTGGCGATCCTCGAAGAAGAGATCGCCGAGAACCTCCAAGGCGGCGTGGGAATCATCCACCTCAGCCCTGGCCTCCTCGCCCAGGCGGTCACCTCTTACGGTCTGTCGGTCAACGTCAACGGTATGTGGGAGACGCCCGCAGGCAATGTCTTGGTCTCCGATGCTGGGTACCTGAACCCCACTCAGCCCACTGGGCAAGCCTCATCGTCGGCCGCAACGGACTGGGTTTACGCTTCTGGCCCGGTCTGGTTCGCGACGACCGCACCGGGCTTCGTGGGTGTTGGGGCTGAAACCCTCAACGGCACACTCGCCACCCCGTGGAACCGCAATACGTTCGCCCAGTTTCTTGCTGGCTACGCAATTCTCGTCTTCGACCCCTGCCCCGTCACCGCCGTGCTCGCCTCCTACGCCCTGGAGGGTTGAGATGGCCACCGGAGCACTCCCCAGTGGCGGGGCCGGAGGCTCAGCCATTGCCCCAGGCACTGAGTACACCGATGACGCAACCGGTCTTGCTCTACCTGGCGGTACTTTCGCTTACGAAGCGACTGCAAGCACAGAAGACCTTGGTGGTTGGTGGGACGCCGCCGCAGGCCAGCTACTGCTACCTGCGGGCCTGTACTTCTTCAATATTTCGTGGAGTGTTTACCCCACCCCGTACTCAGCCGTGAATTTCTCACTTGAGATGATCTTGACCGAAGGAGACAGCTTCTACATGGAAGTCAAGGGAAGCCAATCCCCACGTGGAGCGCCCAGTAGCCTGCTGATGACGATTCAAGCGACGATAGCAGTGCCTGAAAGTACCGACGTGCTACTGGAACTCTATAACGGCGACTCCCGCACAGGCACATACGGTTACAACATCGCCATTACGAAATACACCTGAAGAACTACGCGATCTACTCAACAATGCCGTCACAGGACTCCCGCCCGGCGGGTACGTCTGCGGGTTCTCGGTCCGGGGAGCAACCTCCTCGCACTATCCGGCGGCCGCCACGGCGGCATGGACACCCCGCCTGAAATCTGACTGTTGCGCCGTCAGCCGTGATGACATAGTATGTCTCCATGCCCAACTCGTCGACCGTCATCCAAATCGGTAATTTCCAGCCTGAACATTCGACAGAGAACCACCTACGCAGGGCACTGATCGAAAACGGGCACGTCGTCATCCCGATGCAGGAGAACGACCCAGGCACCTTCCTGGCCATGAGCAACAGGCGCACCTGGCCGGGGAACCCCGACTTCATCTTGTGGACTCGCACCGGCTGGGACTGGAAGTCCATCTACAGGGATGGCGGCGAAGCCATCGCTCACGGCCTACAGCGGGCGATGCTCGGTCAGGCGAAGCTACTCACCGTGCCGACGGTCAGCTACCACCTCGACATCTGGTTCGGGCTCCCTCGCGTCCATCAGATCAGCGAGCCGTTCTTCGAGAGTGATCTCGTCATCACGGCCGACGGCGGCCACGATGAAGAGTTTGCCGGGCACGGCGTCAACCACGTCTGGTTCCCACCGGGCGTGTCGCGAGCCGAATGCGAGGTGGGGACGTCCCGTGATGAGTACCACTCGAAGCTGGCTTTCGTCGGCTCCCATGACGGCAGCTACCACAAAGAGCATGAGCACCGTCACGAACTGGTCGCCTGGTTGAAGAAGAACTTCCGACGCGACTGCTCCTTCTGGCCGCAGCCGGGCTGCCACGCGGTGCGCGGCCGAGACCTGCAAGACCTGTACGCCTCCGTCGACATCGTCATCGGCGACTCGTGTTTCGCAGGCACTGGCCTGCCCAATTACTGGAGTGACCGCGTGCCGGAAACGCTCGGTCGCGGTGGCCTTCTCCTTCACCCCGAGGTGCCCGGTCTAGTCGAAGCGTTTCATGGGTCGGTGATTACTTGGCCCGCCTTTGATTGGGAAGCGCTCGGCGCTCTCATCGAGAAACGCCTCGTCGACCGCTACGGCTACAACTCGGCAGCGACGTGGCGAGGGCGACTTGAAGTGCTTGAACATCACACCTACGAACGCCGCATGGAGCAACTCGTGGAGCTGCTCACAAGGTCGGCTTGGACGTGACCCCATGAAGCAGGACACGAGCGGCCCCATTCCCGTCGTCTGGTTCTCAAACCACGACAACATTGACGCTCGCGGCCCGTGGGACACCCGCATCCTCGAAGCGTTGTTCAGCGGCACACTGTGGCGGCACGACCTTGAGTTCGAGCATGTCGCCGTCGGGGACGGCATCGGTGGCCCGGCGATCGTCGTAGTCCCCGCCCGCCACCACACCTCGCCAGAAGACATCGCAGCGCTCAACGGTCAGCTCGCCCGATATGACGGGGTGCTGCTGATCTTGTGCGGCGACGAAGAGGGGCAATTTCCGTGGAAGGGAATCAAGCACGACAACATTCGTTTCTGGGTGCAGATGCCAGACCCGAAGCACTACGCCGACATGGCCGACTTCGGGTTCTTCTTCGGCAATGGCTGGGGGGCGGCAACCCCCGAGTTGATCGACGAGCATTGGCCGGAGGCAGACCACAAGGACATCTTGTGGTCGTTCGCCGGTCAGATCACCAACACCCGCCGCAAACAGGCTGCAAACGGTCTCAGGAAGGCTCGCGCTCGTGTCGCCGGGCGGTTCCGCCCAACCAGTGGTTTCGCCCAAGGGCTGCCCGCTGAGATGTACGCCCAGGAGTTGGCCCACACCTGGATTGTCCCCTGCCCGTCGGGGCCGAAGTCGGTCGACACGTTCAGGGTGTATGAGGCCCTGGAAGCTGGGTGCATCCCGCTCGTCGACACCGCCACACCTGACGGCGAAACCGACTACTGGTCGTTCGTCTACGGGAATGTCCCGATGCCCAAGATCATCAACTGGGAAGACGTGGGTGGGGTCATCGAAGCCTCGCTCGCCGACCGTCACCTTCTCGCTGCGAAGTGCTCAGCGTGGTGGCAGTTGCAGAAGTCGCTGATGCTCGACCAGCTCATTAGCGATCTCACGCAACTGGGTGCCGAGATCGACCAAGCGACCCCCGACTTGCAGGTCGTCATGGTCACCTCGCCCGTTCCCTCCAACCCGAGCCTCGACATCATCCGCGCAACCCTCGACTCGGTGGAGAGGCAGCTCCCTGGCGTCGACGTTCTCATCGCTTGCGACGGAGTGCGCCCCGAGCAGGCGCAGATGGCCTGGGACTACGCGCAGTACCTCTACAACCTGTGCATGTGGGCGCGCCGTTACCACAGTGTGTTGCCGGTGATCGCTGAGTCTTGGGGGCATCAGGCCAACACGACGAAGCGGGCGCTCGTGCGCGTCGTGTCCCCATGCCTTCTGTTCATGGAGCACGACACCCCACTCGCCGATGACTTCATCCCCTGGGCCAACGTCGTCGACGTCGTAGCGAACGGGCACCTCGACGTGCTCAGGTTCCACCATGAGTCTTGCATCCTTGACGTCCACGAGCACCTGATGACCGACCATCGGACGAAAGACATCTTGGGGGTGCCGTTGCGTCGCACGCGTCAATGGTCTCAGCGCCCTCACGTCGCGAACACCAACTACTACCGTCGCATTCTGCGCGACCATTTCCCGCTGACATCGCGCACCATGATCGAAGACAAGATGCACTCCGTTGTTCAATGGCAGCCCGGCCACCGCCTGGCGATCTACCACCCCGAAGGCAGCATCCTGAGGTCCAAGCATCTGGATGCTCGCGGTGACGAAAGCAAGTTCGACATGGAGTTCGGGCAATGACCTACGAATACACCGAGTCGATCACCCGCGTCGCCGTGCGTGAAGCGTTCCAAAACTCAGCCGAAGTGTTCTGCGAATACTGCGGACAGCAGGTGTCGGGCGACGTCGTCAACACAGCACGCAATAGGGCCACCGGCGACCATCGCATTCCGAAGGCCCGAGGCGGAAGCAACGAGCGAGCCAACATCGCGATCTGTTGCTACTCGTGCAACAAGAGCAAGGACATGTTGACCGAAGCTGAGTTCCGGGCGGTGATGTCCGACAACTGCGCTCTGGGGATGCTGCGCGGGGAAATCAGGCGACAGGAACTCCCCAACCCTTCCCGCCCAGCCGATGTTCGCCAGTGGGTGGAAGTGAAAGAGAATCGCCGTCTCGCCCGCCTGATGGGTCGCCTTGTCGACGCTGACTCCAACTGCGAACTCTGCAACGGTAGTGGTGAATGGCGGCGACGCGACCGGGTTCATCCGTGTCAGTGTCGGGTTCTCGATCGCGAGGAAAGAGGTGGGGTCAATGCGTCTCGGCCTAATCGCAAGGTGTGAGATCGCTCGCGGCATCGCGATCCAAAGCAAGAACTTCTACGACAACATGCCTGTCGACCGCGTGTTGCTCGTGCGGATGCCTCGCCCTGATTGCGTAGTAGCTCCCGACTGGTACCAGAACGCCACCTGGGCCAGCTACGACGACAAGAACCACCAACTCGACGAGACGCTCGTAAGGGAATGGCTGGACGGCCTCGACGTCGTCTTTACCGTCGAAACCCCGAACGACTGGCGTATGCCGCTGTGGTGTCGCGAGATGGGCGTGAAGCTGATCATCCAAGGCAACCCCGAGTTCGTGCGTCACACCACCGACCCTTCGATTCCCCACCCCGACGCATGGTGGTGGCCGACGAAGTGGAGGCTCGACCAACTGCCAGCCGGGAAGGTGATGCCCGTCCCGATGTCGCCCGTAGCCCCCGCCGCCTCGACCGACGACCACCGGCTCCACCTCACCCACGTTGTGGGCAAGCGCGCCTACGCCGACCGCAACGGAACCGATTTGCTGGTCCAGATCATGCGGTACGTCCGGGCCGACGTGAAGCTGTCGGTGTTCGGCATCGACGGGCAGCTTCCCGAGTTCCGTCGCCAGCGCAACATTGAGTTTGATCTCCACCCAGATGGCGTCGACAACAAGCGGGACTTGTACGCGGGCGCTGACGTGTTGGTAATGCCGAGGCGGTACGGGGGGCTCTGCCTTCCCGCATTGGAAGCGGCAGCCTCTGGGTTGGTGGTGATGATGCCCGACTGCTCCCCCAACGATGAGTTGGCTGCCGTTCGTCCAGCCATCCAACATCGCCGCCCTATGTCCTTTGCCTGCGGGCCGGTGCTGATCGTCGACGTGAATACCCCCTCCTTCGCTGCCGAGATAGATAATCTTGCCCAGCCCGCCGCCCTCAAAGCAGCACGCGAACAGCAAAGTTGGATGGTGCCATACTGGGCTGACTGGCGTCAGTGCTACCTTGACGAGATGGAGTCCATGCTGTGAAGATCGACGTTGTCTCTAGCGAGAGCCACTACCAGAGTCATCTCCTGCCCATCTTCGAGGCGCTCCCCGACCACCTGCGCGGCAACGTACTTCCGATGGCTCCGCCTGGCGAGGCAACCCGCCCACCGATGGGCCGCATTGCAATGGTCGCTGGATGGCAGGACGTCAACCCGCTACGTGGTCAGTGCCCGATGATCTACGTCGAGCACGGTGCCGGGCAGGTCTACGTCGACGCACTTCATGACCCGTCGTACTCTGGCTCCGGTGGCCGTCGGCACTCTGGTGTGATCGGCTTCATCGCCCCCAGCGAAACGGTGGCCGAGAGATGGACGTCGGCCCCGTCAGTGGCGGTCGGCTGCCCAAAGATGGACAAGTGGCTCAATGCCCCGATGCCCGAGAAACCGTCGATCTGTTTCGCCTGGCACTGGAACGGCTCTACCGCACCCGAAGCGAGGTCGGCGTACCTTCATTACGGCCCGCAGCTCCACGAGATCATCAACCTCTACAAGTCGATGGGGTTTAGGGTTTTCGGCCACGAGCACCCGAAGTGGCGCGGGGCAATGAACCGCATGTGGGAAGACTACGACGTCGAGATTCTCTACACCGATGAAGAGGTCTTCGCCCAGGCGTCGATCTTGATGGTGGACAACAGCTCGCTCGCCTACGAGTTCGCGCTCATCGGCCGCCCCGTGGTGTCACTCAACGCTCCGTGGTACCGGCGCGACGTCGAGCACGGTCTGAGGTTCTGGGAGTACGTCCCCGGCATCCAAGTCGAGGGGCCGGAGCGGTTGCTGTCGCTCAACCCGTGGGATTTACTCCACGACACGCGACTGGCGGGTGTCTGCAAGGAAGGGGGCCGACTGGCCGCCGACTATGCCTACGCGAAGCCGCCCGCCGGGATGACATCCAGCCAGTGCGCCGCACAGTGGATTACTGACCTTGTGGGTGGGGTGTAGCCTTCCGCCATGCCCGAACTAGCGTGCCAATCGTTCGCCACCGTCGTCGACGTCCTCGAAGCGCCGTGCGGCTGCGCGTACACCGACAGCGACCACGGTGCGCTGATTCAAGAGCTGATCGACGAAGCCAGCGACTTCTTGTACGTCGCCTCTGGGGGTCGAGTGCATGGGCGGTGTACGCGCACCGTCTATCCGATTTCCAGCGGCTACCCCTGTGGCCCGGTCGGGTGGATGGGGTTCGGGGGCAACAGCAGTGAAATGCTGCTCAATCCCATCCCGCTGCCTGGACCATCTGCGTCGGTGGCGCAGGTGAAGATCAACGGTGTCGCTCTCAACGCGAGCGAGTACGGCATCTACAACGGGAGCTACCTGTTCCGGCGCGTGGGTTCATGGCCGACGTCGAACGACATCACCAAGGCCAACACCGAAGAAGGCACGTTCACCGTCACCCACTCGTTCGGCAACGCGCCTTCTCGCATCACGGTGATGGCCACTGTCGAGCTGGTCTGCCAGATGATGAAAGACCCCACCACCTTGTCGCGACTGCGAGGCGTGACCTCAGCGAACGTCCAAGGGGTCAGCGTGTCGCTCGATGCTGCCGAGGAAGCAGAGGCGCTTGGCATCCCGGCCGTGGGCCGGTTCCTTGATCGCTTCGCCCCTCGCGGGATGGGGGTGCTGGCAGTGTGGACGCCAGAGCTGGACAACAACTGGTCGCTGGTGACGGTGTCGTGAGTGGCCCCCCGCAGCCCAAAGGCCCACCCAGAGGCCCGAAGCAGCGTCTGTCGATGCGACGCACCGCCATGAAGCGCAACCCGTCGAAGTCCAAGGCTGAGTTCCACCCGTCGGTCCGCGCCGCTGTCGAGCGGCGCTCCCTGGGATGGTGTGAGGCTGACGCCCCAGGCTGCACCCGCAGAGCCACCGTGATGCACCACCGTCGCCGTCGGTCGCAGGGCGGGGCAGCAGACGCCGAGAATGCCTTGCACGTCTGCAACCCCTGCCACCTATTCATTCATGCAAACGTGGAGCTGTCAGTCTCCCGTGGGTGGCTTCTAACCTCAGGGCCGCGTCAACCATAGACATTCCCCTTGTCGGTCTGCGACGATCTCGGCATCTCGCAACAGGAGGATTACAAAGATGGCTACCAACCTTGCCGGTGGAGTGTGTGTAGGTGAGTTGCAAGCGTGCATCTTGCGCGCCGCTCGCCTCGACTCCGACTGCACCCCCACGGGTGGCGTCAATGGCGGTCTTGTGACCGCTGGCCTCGTGACGCTCACCGCCGACCCCGACGTGGAGGAAGGGACGATCTACGAGCAGAAGAATGCCTGTGGCGACATCTTGTTCACCTACGAGAAGGACGACAAGATCAAGCGTTACAACCTGTCGGGCGAGCTGGGCTTCTCTGACTTTGAGATGATGGCTCTCCTCTTCGGCGGCTCGGTCATTCTGGGCAAGGCAGGCGGCGCGTTCGCTGGCAAGGTCATCGGCTACGCCGACCCGCTCTACACCGCAGCGCCACGCAACGGCGTCTACCTGGAGGTCATCACGACCGCCATCACCGAAGGCGCTGGCTCGTGTGTCGTCGCTGGCTCGGAGGCACCGTTCGCCATCGGCCACATCTTCGGCAAGGTCAAGCTGCGCCCCGGCTCGAAGGCGTTTGCTGATGACGTGAAGCGCATCGCCTTCAGCGGCAAGGGCACGAACAACCCCAACATCTTCAACGGCCCGTGGAATGACTACCCCGGTGCCGGGTACGCCCCGAATAGCGCGAGCATCTCGGTCGGCTACACCGAGGCTCAGTTCAACGCCATCGCGGCGACGGTCGACTGCGGGTACCAAGACCTCCCCACCGGGAGCTAGCCTCCACATTCCTACAGTCATCCGCTCAAGCCCTCACCTTCGGGTGGGGGCTTGCTGCGTTCATCGACCAGTTCACGCCGACCAGCTATGGTTCAGGCATGATTCCTGCGGCCCCATGCGACAACACGCCCGAGCCTTGCTGTGTGAGCCTGTCGGATATCGCCAACCACCTTCTCTCCGAGACCTTCGATGCCCTGGCGGAATGCGGGGTCGACGCCTGCGAGGGCATCGTTGCGTACGTGACGATGGGCAACGGCGACGATGGCATCTCTGATGCGCTGACGGTTGCGTTCCTTTCGACGACGGCGTCACCGAACACCCGCGCCGGACAGCTCAGCCTGTATCGCGCCACCTTCGACGTCCGACTGCGAGAGTCGGGCTGGCCGACCGCCGTTGTCGAGGGTAAGGCCATCGTTCTCCCCGACCCAGCGGTCCAGGCCGCCGCAGCGCGCTACATGCTGGGTCGCGGTGAAGCCATTCACCGTCGCCTCGCACACCTCTCCACCTCCAGGGGTCTCGTCCCGGCTGGCGTTCGCTGCTCGAACGGTTCAGTTGGATCACTGTCCCCCCTCGCTCCGCAGGGTGGGGTGGCCGGGTGGACGACACAGGTGACGATCGACTTGCCGTGGAACTGACATGGCCCAAGGCCCAGTACGCATCACTCGCTCGCTGAGGGGTAGCTCTGGCTTCGCTCGGGCCGTGGAGGCAGCGGCAGCGGAGCAGGCGTACCGCCAGTTGAAGACCTTGGTCGATGAGGCCGCTGCCGAGGCGAAGCGCATCGTTTCGTCGGAGCTGGTCAACGACCGCCCGCCTCTGCGCCGCAAGAAGGGAGCCCGTCACCTGTTGGGGGGCATCAAGGTGGAGTTGGACTTTCCGAACGGCGTCAACACGTTCCCGATCATCATGACCGGCAAGGTCATCGGCGACCAGAAAAAGACTGCGGCGTTGGAGTTCGGCTCCCCTGGACACCCGATCAACGCCGTGAACGCGCCCTTTCTCGTCTTCCCGTCCTCGGGGGACGCGCGCTCAACGAAGACGGCTGGTGATGGTTCCATCATTCGGCTGGAGTCCGGCAAAGCGTCCAAGCGCCAACGCGCCCAGGGCCTGGCGAACAACAACCGCCTGTCTCGTCAGAAATTGGTGAAAGCCAAATCGGTCGACCACCCAGGCAACCGTCCATACAGGTTCCTCCAGCGCGGCATGGAGCGGGCGATCCGGGCGGCCTTCAAGTAGTGGTGCTAGCGCCAGAGCGCTCCGTGACGTAGTATGTCGGGCATGGCATCACCGCAGAAGATTCTGGACCTCGACTCACAGCTCGGGTTCGACCTCACTCCCGCCCCCACCAAGACCGTGCGCCTCCTCGGGGCGGAGTGGACGATCGTGTGTGACATCAACTCGTTCGCCGTTTCCGACATTATGTCTGGCGATTCCGGCGGCATCGCTCGGTTCATCCGCGGGATCATCGTCCCAGAGGAATCGGTCGCGTTCGCTGAGGCGCTCTCGAAAGTGCCGAACCTTGATGGTGAGAAGTTGGGCAAGTTGCTCGAAGCGCTGATCGACGCTGCGAGCACGCCTGTTCCGCCAGCGCCCGTCCGGCGCACTCCCATCAGCCCAAAGCCTCCGCGCAAGACCGCGACGCGCTGACCCTTTCGGCGCGAAGCCTCAACCAGCCCTAGTCGTCGGCTAGTCTTCAGCCGTGGCTGGGTTCACCGCAAATTCTGACGGCACTGTTTTCATCGGCGCTCAGCTCGACGCGGACTCAGTCGACGCCATCGCGAAGGTTATTGAGGCGGCCTGCTCTCGTGGCGTCACGCAGGGGTTCGCCGAATTCAAGAAGATTTTCAACAGTTCGGCTACCGCCGATGGAGTGAAGAAGATTCAAGACGCGGTGAACGCTGCTGGCAAGAGCGCCGTACAGGCTGGCAATGGGGCCAAGGTCTTCTCGAAGAATCTGAATGCCGCATCGCAGGAGGCGTACAATCTTGGCGACGCGCTTCAGCGGATCGGGCAGCTTGAAAAGGCGATCGCCGCCGCCCAATACCGCGCCCGCTCCACGGAGCGTCAGGGGGCCATCACTGATCGGGAGCGCTTCTCGCGTGACGCCCAGCTCCGCATCGAGACCCTGAAGGGCGAGAACTCCCGCGCCGCGTCGGGTGCCCAGGGTGCCGCCCAGCAGCAGGTGGTTGCAGCTCGGTACGCGGGCAAGCAGCGGGTACTGATCGTGCAGGAAGTCTTGCGCACTATTGGGCGGTTGGAGAAGGCGCTCGGGGCGACCATAGCTGGGATCGCCCGCACCGCGACCAGCGCGATCTCAAAGTCGTTCAGCGGGCTCACCTCAACCCTGAGCAAGTTTGGCAGCTCTCTGCGCCGTACCGACTCAGGGTTCAATCAGACGCTGCCTCGCGAGTTACGCACGCGCGAGACGTTGATCCGGTCGTCATTCTCGCGCCAGGAGAAGGAACTCCGGTCGTCAACTATCCGTCAGCAGCGCATCATCCAGCAGGCGCGAGCTGCCTCGTCGACGGGTGTGCTCGGAGCGGTGAGCGGGCGGGGCGCTGGGGGCGGAATAGGTCTAGGAGGTCTCGCCGGTGGCGTTGGCATTGGGGCGTTGCTGACCTCTGGCTTCAGGCGCTTCTCTGATCTGGAGCGCATCAACAAGCAGTTCCTTGCCCTCACTGGCAACATCGACGACACCAACACCCTGCTCGCCCAGGTGAAGCAGTTTGCCAAAGAGACGCCCTTCGATCTCGTTGGTGTCGCTGATCTCGCCAAGGGCTTCCTCGCCATCAAGACCCCGGTCGATCAGGTTCTTCCTCGCGTCCAGGCCATCGCCGACGCCGTCGCCTTGACCGGCGGCGGGGTCGACTCACTCAACCGCATCCAGCGAGCGCTTGGCCAGATCGTCTCGACCGGCAGGTTGCAAGGCGACGAACTCAACCAGCTCGCCGAGAACCTGCCGGGCCTGAACATTCGTCAGATTCTCGCCGACCAGGTCACAGGCGGCGACGTCCAGGCGCTCGTGGCCTTGCAGGAGGCCGGGGAGCTGAGCGCTGACGCCGTCGTCAACGGGCTCATCACCGGCCTTGCCAGCGACCCCCGCTTGGCGGGGGCGAGCGCCGATCTGGCCAAGACCCTGGGCGGTCGAGTCGCCAACCTCAAGGAATCGTTCGACGATTTCGGCGCGGCCATCATCGGCACCATCGCAGGGCCACTGAAGGTCGCCGTCTTGGGCGCTCAGACCGTCTTGCAGAGTTTGGCTGACTTTGTCAAGGGCGAGGCGCTCAGTGGTCCTCTCCTCATTCTCCGCGAGGCCCTCACCGGGGCGGCTGTCGCGCTCACGGCGGTCGTTGTGGCGAAGGGTGCGGTGGAGGTCTTCAAGCTGCTGGCCGTTTCCGCCCAGCTCCTCCTCTCGCCGATGGGCCTTCTGCTTGTCGGCGTGGCGACCGTGGGTGCAGCGTTCAACGTCCTGCGCACCCGCTCTGCCGACTTCCGCGAGGCCATCTCCCTTCTGGGGCGCTACCTCGTCACACAGGGCAGCCGCATCTGGGATGGCATCATCACCGCCGTCCATACCGTCATCGACGCGTTCGCGCGGACCAAGGAGGCGGTTGGCGGCACAGCCGACCGCATAGAGCGAGAGGTCAAGCCTGCCTCTCGGTTCTTCCGCGACCTCGGCGACACCATCAAGCGTGCCCTGTTCACGGCCACCTCTTTCATCGTTGAGAAGGTGATCCCAGCCCTTGCCGAGTTCGCGATCTTCGTAGGCCGCAACTTCGTCCCAGCCGTCTCTGTCGCCGTTGGCGTGGTGTTGGGGCTCGTTGACCGGGTTGTCGATATTGCCAAAGGCATTTACACCTACGTTCGTCCGGGGCTCCAGACTGCCATCGACGGTTTCCACGAACTAGCGAACGCCATCGGTGCGGCATTCAGTGGTGATTTCTCGGGCCTTGAGAAGCAGAAGACGAAGCTACTCATCGCCCTCACCGCCGGGGTGACGGGCCTGGCGATCGGCGGCCCCATACTCGGGGCTGTGGCCGCCGCGGCGGTGCTGGTTGGCCCCGCCATCGGCAAGGCGCTCCAGCCGATCGGGCGGCGGGTTGCGGAGTTCTTCACTGAGCTGTTCTCCGGCCCGAACATCAAGCGGTACATCTCCGGTGTTCTCGACTTCGTGGAAGCGGTTGGCCGCACTATCGGCACAATCGTGTCCAGCCCGTTGTTCTTGAAGGCCGTCGCCGCCATCGCTGCCGCTGCCGTGGTGATCGGCTTCCGCTTCGTCAAGGGCTTCATTGAGGGTGTCGCATCCAACCTCCCTTCCTTCGGCGACGTCCTTCAGGCTGGGCTGGGGCTCATCTTCGACAACCTCGGGGTGGTCCTTGGGATCGCCCTCGCTGCGGCTATCTTCGGTCCACGCCTGCTGGGGCTGTTCCGTACTGGCGGGGCTACTGCGGGGACGTCGTTCGCATCGGGGCTGAAGGCGTCATTCGGCCGCGGTGGCGATTTCCTCAGCAGCCTGTTCGGTGGGGCTGGGGCCGCCGACCGACGGGCGATCGGCAACCTCTTCAGGGGGGCGGAGAGGGAGGCGCGAGGGTTGGCCAACCAACTCCGCGTTCTAGGGGAACCTCGCCAAGTATTCGGCAGCCCCACCTCCATGAGGGAGGCGACCGATCGTATCCGCGAGCTGAGCACCGGGCTTACCGCCGCTCAGATAAACGGGCTTCGGCTGCGAGACACGTTGCAGCAGGGTGGCCTTGCCATCAGGGGCGTCTTCGGCGGGCTAGTCCAGGCCAGCAAGGGTCTCGGCCCCGCTTTGGCGGCACCAGTGAAGGGGTACATCGCAGCGCTCAATGCGACCAACGCCTACATCGGCCCCGGCACGTCGGGGGGCAAGGCATTCGTGAAGGCTTTCGCCGAATCCTTCCGTGCTGGCGGCGGTGCGATCAAGGACGGGTTTCGGTCGGCGTTGTCGGCGGTTGAGCAGTTCTCTATTTCGCAGGGGAAGTCCATCGGCCGCACGTTGGTCAACGGGCTGCGGACAGGCGCTGAAGCGGGGCTGGCGGCACTAGGTGGATTCATGGCTGGCCGCGCCGAGGGCGCGGCTGGCGGAAGTGGGCTACTAAGCGCCGCTACCGCCGGGCTGACGGCGGGCCTGATTACCCAGAACCCAGTGATTGGCGTCGCCGCCGCGGGAGCCTCCCTGCTAGGCACCCAGCTCGGCAAGGCTGAACGGGCCGCGAAACTGTTCAAGGAGCGGTTGGCTGAAATTGGGTCCGTCATTCGTGGCAAGTTGGAAGCGGCGCTCAAAGCGGGCAAAGATGCAGTACTTGACCTGCGCGACGCGTTCAGTCTGGAAGGGGAGGCTGGACTTACCGACGAGATCACTAAGCTGCTGAAGCCTGAGACGCTGAAGACCCTTCTGGACGCTGGGGTCAACAGTCGAGAGTTGTTCGCCGCTTTTCGTGAAGGCCAGCCAGCCGTGGAGCGTCTGCTCAGCTCAATCGGCGGGAGTAAGGGCTCTGGAGAGTTCGGCAAACTCACCGACATCCAAAAGGCTGCCTTTGATGTCGGTACCGTGTTCGTGGGCGTGGCCAAGGAGATCGAGTCTGTCAACGTCAAGGCGCAGTTCGGTGCTGACGGGCCGATAAAGCGCTGGTCTGCTGCCGCCTTCCTCGCCCTCGGCGGGCCAGGCACCACCGACACCTTGGGCCGGATGAAAGATGCCATAGAGACTCTCGACCCGGCCTTTCAGAGGCATATCGACGACACTAAGAGGTTGGCCGACGGGTACGACGGCGTCGCCGCTGCGGTCAAGGGAGCGCAAGACAACATCAACGCCGCGTTCGGCCCCAAGGGCGGGTCGCTTGGTTTGCAGATCGACACGGCAGTCGTTGGGGCGAAGAGTCAGGGCGCTCAACTCGCAGAAGCACTACGGTCGGGGGCTGGCAGCTCTGAGTTCAACCTGGCGCTGAACGACATCAGTAGCAGGATTGGGACAATTGTTTCGGAGGGCGTCGGGAGCGGGGCGATCCTAACCCCCGAGGCGGCGGCATTCGCTACCGACTCGTACAAGAGCGCGCTGTTGGCGGCAGTGAAAGACAACCCAGAAGCCACCGCCGCGATCCGCGCGTTGTTCGACAGCATCCCCGCGACAATCAAGCCCGAGTTGGACAAGGTCAAGCTGAAGAGGGACGCCCAGTCCGCCCTGGAAGGCGTCACCCTGTTCGGCGTTGGCAAGGGGAAGTTCAATCGGCCGATTGGCGATATTGAGGCCCCCAAGGCCCCCAAGGTCGACATCCCTTCCTCCTCAAAGACGCAGGGTGAATGGTGGAGGTTTGGTTCCGACATCGCCACGGGGGCGGCGAGGGGCGTCACCGCCAACACCTACAAGCCGGTGACGGCAGCCGTGATTATGGCGTCGAAAATGGCCATCGCGGCGCGCAAACAGTCGGGCATCGCGTCGCCGTCGAAGGTGTTCAGGCAGATCGGCGTGTTCATGGGCGAGGGTCTCGCCGTCGGCCTCCAAAGCACGGCCGCCTTGGTGTCGGGCGCTGCCACTCGTCTCGTCGACCGCGTCGTCGCTGCGGCTCGCTCCGCTGGTTCTGGTGCGGCTGACGCGTTGAAGGGTGTCGGGTCGGACATCTTCGCTGGGATGGTTGGGTCGGGCGCTGAACTCAACACCGGCAACTCGTTGCTGCAAGCCCGCGGCGCGCTCACTACAGCATTCAGCAGCCTGCGCGACTCACTGTCGGGTGAGGGGGCGACGACAACGCTGGACATCAACGACGCCCTCGGCGTGGCGAACATCCAACAGTTGACCGGCGCGTTCGACGCGATCGCTGAGTTCGGCCAGGTGATGCTTAGCCAGGGCGTCGACGCGTCAACGGTCGCCATCCAGCTCCAACAGCAGGTGGACGTACTCACCCAGCTTGCTGTGTCGATGGGTTTCGATCAGGCCGGTGTCGCGGGCCTGGCTGATTCGCTCGGCCTTTCGGGCGCTGCGCTCGGGCAGTTCGTCTCCACTGCCGCCGACGCCGCAGCGCAGATCAGGCAGATCGCCGCCGACCTGGCAGCCACCGACTTGTATCAGAAGTCGTTCGGCTCTCAGGCGACCGGCCCCAACGGCAACGCAGGCGCTCTTGCTTCAGCGCAGGCCGGGGTGACGACCGCCGTGCAGTCGGTGTTGTCCAACTTCGACACGCAGATCGGCCAAGTGTTCACACTCGGCGCGTCTGATTACTCGAAGCTGAACGCTGCCGATAAGGCACTCTTCGATGAGATCAAGGCTGGCAAGGCGCTCTCAACTGACACGACGACGGTGCTCGGTTCGGCGAACCTGGCGTCGCTGACCGGCGCGTTCGACGCGATCGCGAACCTCGGCCAAGTGATGATCAGCCAGGGTTCCTCTGCCGCTGACGTGGCGGCCGAACTGAAGAAGCAGACAGCGGCAGCTACAGCGAAGGCCACTGCCCTCGGCTTCAGCGTCAGCACTGTTGCTGGTGTCGCTGCTGGGCTCGGACTGTCGAACGTGGCAATCGACGGCTACGTCACTGGTGCCGCTGCCGCTGCCGCTGCTGCCGCCGCTCCGGCCCCCGGCGCTGCCGCCGCCACGGCGGCCGTGTACGCACTGCCCCCAGCCGCCATTCCCGTGTACCGTCCGCCTGTCGCGCCTGCCGCCGCCGCTCCGTCCGGCCCGTTCACCCCGTCCACCGCCGCTGAAGACGCTGCGTCCGCGGCAGCGAACGCAGCCTTCGTCGCCCAGTTGATCAACTCTGGGATGCTCACGACGAGCGGGGGCTCTGGCTTGTCGGGCGGCCCTGACCCGCAGGCGTTCATCAACGCTGTCGGCCCAGGGTTGGCTAAGGTGATTCAGCAAGCGATACGGGCAGGTGGGTGACGGTGGCTGAAATAGATTTCACACGGGTGTGGTTCCATCTGGCGTCTGATTTGTCGGACAGCCTGGAGCTAGACCTCGCCTCGAACGGCTGGAACTCGCCGCTTGTCGGGCAAGGGCAGGCCCGCGGCTTGGCGGCAGGGCGCACCGTGTGGGTCTCGCGCCCCGGCACCACTCGAATGGCGACCATTGCTGTGATTCTCACCGACCGCGATCAGGTGTCCTGGCTGGAGGAGAAGGTCAACCGCCAGGTGTTGATCCGCTCCCCGCGTGGCCAGCGGCTGTGGGGGTCGTATGCGCAGGTCGAGGTGGCCGAACCGAACGGTCGCACGTACGCCGTGGTCTCGACGCTGTCGGTGTCCGAGGTGTCGCATAGTGAGATCGTCTGATGAGTGTCATCACACTGATCCAGTCCCCCGTCACTGAGGTTTCTGCTGGCCTCGACCTGCTGACGTCGGGCAACGTGTTCGTCGAAGACATCTCCGCCGACCTCCAAGTTGATGGCTCATCGGTGACGCGCAATATGAGCAACAAGATTCACGGCACCTGTGATCTGTCGATGCAACGTCAACTGGCGTGGGGAAAGGACAGGGTGCGCCCGTGGGTGGAGATATCCGCTGATGGCGAGACGACGACGCGCTGGAACCTTGGGGTGTACGCGATGACCACCCCAACCCGTGAGGCTGGCGAAACTCCGGCCATCTGGAGGGTTCAGGGTTACGACCTGTTGACGGTGTTTGATTCCCCGTACGGGTCCACCTATTCCGCTGCGGCCGGGTCGGTGCCGTTGACGTTGATCGCTGCAATTCTGACGGCAGCCGGGGAAACGAACGCCATCAGTCAGGCTGCGATCGCCACGACCCTCCCGGCGGCGATGACCTGGCCGATCGACCAGGACAACACGACGTTGAAGATCATCAACGACCTATTGGAGCGCATTGGGTATGGGCCGTTGTGGTGCGACCGCGAGGGAAGGTTTCGCTCCGACCCGATTGTGGTGCTGTCGACGAAGGCCCCGATGTGGGCATACGACGCTGATGCCGGGTACACCACCACTGTCGGCGAGAGCCGCACCGCCTCCGCTGACTTCTTCTCCACCCCGAACCGCTGGGTGTTCATTCGCGACGACGCTGGGGAGGCCATCGGCGCTGAAGGTTCCGGCATCTACACGGTGTCCAACGCCGCTTACGGCCCGACGTCGGTCGCTGGTCGTGGCCGGACGATCAACAAGGTGGAGCGCTTGCAGGCCGCCTCGCAGGCAGCGCTGGTCGCGCAGGGCGACAAGATCGTCGCAGCCGACATCCGCGTCGCGGCCTCCGTTGACCTATCCACCCAGACCAACCCCGAGCACTGGCATGATGATGTGGTGACATACGTGGACGCTCAGCTCGGGGCGAGCGGGAGTTGGGCTGTCGCTGAGTGGCGGCTCGACCTTGGCGGCGCGCTGGAGACAATCAAGCTGGAGTCGATATGACCGTCCCTTTGTCGAAGATTGGACTGACTTGGGGGTCGGTGACGCAGGTGACCCCGTTGCAGGTTCGCATCAACGGCGACACAGGCGACACCCCGATCGCCCTCATGGATTCGGGGATGACGTTCTCGGTTTCCGACAAGGTCGGCTTGGTGTTGCTCGGCTCGCAGTGGGCTGTCTTCATGAAGGTTGTAGCAACATGAGGGAGGCGACCTAATGGCCGTCACAATAAATGCCACCACGACGGGGGTTATCTCGTGGGCCGGTCACGACCTTCAGGTCACCTCGGCCGGTCGTTGGTGGGTGGCCATATGGGACACCGCCACCGCCAGGATCGAAATGTGGTACTCCGACAACAGCGGGGCAACGTGGGCTGAGAACACGGCAGCGCGGTTCTCCTCGGTGGGCGTCTCCACCAACTTCGCCTTCTACATCGACGCCGACGACCACGCTCACGTCGTTTACTGCGTGACGGGGACAGTCTCGCTGTCGTACCGTCGGAACAAGTCAATCTCCACCACTTCCGCATGGTCGTCGGCGACGACGGTCGACAACGCTGACCTGGGCTACTCCGACTCAGACCTTGTCGTCCATCGCGAGGGCACCGGATGGGTCGCCCACGTCGTCGCCACCCACAACGTGACCGGGCCGGATGAAGCGGTGGTGTGGACCACCGTCACCATCAGCTCTACTGATGTCGTCGCCGTTGGCACAAGGACCACCATTGAGTCAGCGACCGGCCCGCCCCGTCGCGGGACCATTGACTTCCACCACACTTCCACCGACGAAAAAGCCATCCAAGGGGCAACTCCTCACCTTTACATAGTATGGACGAGGAGCCTTGACCTCAAGTTTGTGAAATGCACCTATTCGGCAGGGTCATGGACGAAGGGGACGACGCGCACCATCCGTTCGGCGGCGAGTGCCCCGTCCGCGCTGTCAGTGTTCGATGGCTCCAGGGTCATCATCGCCTCGCAGGAAGCGGGCGATCTCAACCTGTACGAACGCGATGCAGCGGACACCACCACCACCACGCGAGCAGCAGGTGGTGCCACGTTCACTGCTGGCGGGCTCGGCGCGGTCACCTATGACGCCAGCGGAAACGTGTGGGTTGTTGGTGTGTCTGTCGGCGATCTGAAGACTCGCATGTTCATCCGGGCGACCCTGCTGTGGGACGTCGCACTCACCATCGACACCGACGATGCCGACGGGTGGGCCTTCCGCCGCTATGCCGGGAATGACATCCCGGTGATCTTCGACTCGGTGACAGCGTCGAGAATACGAGCAGACAGCACCTCCGTCAATGTCGCCCCGTCGTCGCCGACCTGGGTGAATGTCGACAATGCCGGGGCGGACGTCGGGGCTGCGCTAGTTCTTGACTGGAACTTCGTCGACGCAAACCCGTCCGACACTCAAACCGCCTACACGTTGCGCCGCCAAATCGGAGCTGGGGCCTACGCGTATTGGCGGGCCTCGGATAGCACTTGGCAGGCTGGCGTCCAGAAAGTTAGCACCGCGACCTCTGCGGTGACGTTGGCTTCAGCGTGGGGACTTGACGCCGACGCCAACCACAAGTTCGCAGTCCTGACCTACGATCTTCTCGACGTTGTCGGTCCATACTCGGCTGAGCTGACCGTCACCCCCTCGACGCCGTCGCCGCCGACGATCACCACCCCGGTGAATGCCGGAGTGGTGGCCTCAGCATCGCTCACTGTGGTGTGGACGTGCGCAAGCCAGTCCACCCTCCGGGTGCAACTGTTCGACCCGTCCGGGTTCTTCCCTTACTGGGACTCAGGTGTGGTTTCGGCGGCGGCGACCCGGTCGCAGACGATCCCGTACGCGCTCGTCAACGGCACCTCCTACAAGGTGCGTGTCACCACAACCAACGCCGAAGGGTTGGCGGCCACTCCGACCACCCATGACTTCTCCGTGTCCTACACGCTGCCAGCAACACCCACATTGGTCGTCGCCCCCAGCATCACGTTCGCCAAGGTCACCATCGCCCCCACTCAACCGACCCCCGGCGTCGGCCAGCCGACCGTAACGTCCATCGACGTCCTCGTGCGCTGCGTCGCGGGCCGCAGCTATCCAGATCGCGAGCGTCCCGTCGGCGGGGATGGGATTCGGGTCGCCACCGGCCTGCCACCGTCAACGGTCTGGGTGGACTACCCGAGTGCTGGCGTGGCCTACGAGTACAAGGTCCGGGCGTGGGGCGACAACATGACCTACTCCGATTCGGCGTGGACCGCTTGACGACATAATATGTCTGGGTGTAGCATCCCCTCCATCAACCTTCACAAAGGAGCACACATGAAACGCATTATTGCCCTGATTGTCGCAGCCATTGCGGCACTCACCCTCATTCCCGCCCCAGTCAGCGCCGGGTCGAATGTGGCCGAAATCAACAACGTCGCCACATCGTGCGCCGCCCCCGACGGCACCTACACCGTCACCTGGCGGGCAGACATCTTCGCCCCGTCGAGGGTGCAGCGTGGCGTGACGGCTTGGTCACTGACTGGCACGGCCGAAGTCTCGGTGGCATCGTCCATCTACGTCGTGACGACCCACAGTCGGATCACGCCCGGCTTCCCGGTCCGTGAGCCCCGCATCGCTATCCAGGCGCAGATCGGTTCTGCTCGTCCGATCTTGACCGACGACGCGAACATCCCGGCCTTCTGCCCCTGAGACCTGCTAGGTAGTTGGGTGGTGCAAGCCCTGACGGCCTCCAACGCCAGGGCTTGCACCATCGTCGCGTTTGATGGGAGGGCGGGGCTTCCCGTTGGCGAGGAGCGCCTTCAGCTTTGACATTTCCTCAGTGGATGCCGTGGCTGTCGAGGGGGCAGTCGAGCCCCCAGCCTTGCGCTTGGGGGCTGTGTCGTCGTAGCGGTCCTTCACCTGCTTGATGGTCTCTGCCGAGTAGCCGAAGGCGACGTTCATCAAGTCGCGATACTCGAACGGGTTCATCATCGCGCCCGACACGCGCACCTTCAGAGCCCACACGCAGTCCAGGTACTCAGACAATGAGAGGTCGCGCAGGCGCAACCCAGAACCTAGGAGGAGTGTGCCGCTGATTTCTGCCCTGATGTCCGCTTGCTCACCGACCGCGATGAGGTGGAGGGCAGTACGGTAGGGCGTTCCGACGCAACCTCCACAAGTGCGTTGACGAGTTTGCCCAGCCTGTCGGCGTCCATGTTCGGCTGTGCCGACAGGGCGCTTGCGAAGTCATCGCGTTGCGATGCCACTACGACGTTGCTGAGGAACCTGGCGACAGCGCCGTTGTCGCCAGCACCAATCGACGACAACGTGAAGAAGTTGAGACCACACACCACGTCCCACTCGCGGCCGAATAGGGTGACAGGCTTGGTGAGGATGGGCTCTTCCTCGCCGAGAAGATCGTCAAGGTTGGTTCGTTTGGGGTTTGCCATGCCAGACATAGTAGGTCGGGGGGGCGTGCGATGCAAGGATGCGCGTGCTCGCCGCGCGCGGCGCAGCTATGGTTGCGGATATGACCGTCACTTTCTACGACTGGCAGGCCGGGCTCCAACCTGGGAAGCCGTACGACTACCTGTCGCCCAATCTGGTGGCCGTTCGTAATGAGCTGGCCGTGCGTTTCGGGGGAACGCCGCTCGGCGACTTTGTTGTCCGAGCGATCCGGGCCGGTTTCACATGGTCGAGCCATTCGTTCGGGTCTGCGATCAACTGGCGCATCGAAGACGCCAAGGCCCGCCGGGCGGCGATGGACTGGCTGATTGAGCATCATGTTCTGCTCGGCATCCAGGTCATCCACGACTATGTCGGCTGCCGCATCTGGCACGCCAACCGCTACCCCGGCAAGGACGCCCAGACGTGGTGGAGGCCGCAGCCCAAGAACCCGAGGAACGGGATGGGGCAGGCGTGGGCGAAGTACCTGCATATCGAAACCGACCGCAGCAACTGGTTGAACAGCACCCCGGTTTACATGCGCGGTCAGGTCGCCCCCGTCACCCCCCCGACGACCGTATTGTTCGATCCGGCGAAAGGCATCTGGGGTTTGTACCCACTGGACAGGAACAAGAACACCATCCGCGAAGTGACGAGCGTCGCAGCCTCCGACAACGACCGGGCGTTGTGCAGGTACTTGCAGGGGGTGCTGCGCCTCAAGGCATCACAGGACGTCAAGGTCGACGGCGACTTCGGCCCGTCGACGGGCGATGCCGTTGAGCGTTTCCAGCGCTACTTGGGGTTGAAGCCCGACCGTGTCGTCGGCCCGGTCACCTGGGGCTGGATCGACCGGATGACGAGGGGCTGACATGCCTGGGTCCATCACCGCCTGCGCCGTCAGGGCGACGAGGCTCGACTCCAACGGGGAGGCTGCCTCGGGGACCAACGCCTACATCGTCTCCGATGGGCTCATCCGTCTCGTCGTCTCGCCTCGCTACACCGAAGCACCGAGCACCATCCTGTTGGATATCTGGGGTGATGTTGTTGTGAACGCCCCGGAGAACCCAGAGATGCTCGGCATCGACCTGGCGATTTCGTTGTCGGGCGTGGACCCGGCCCTCGTAGCCTTTCTCGCCGAGGGCTGCTCCCGCATCGACCGCATCGTCCCGGTTGGCCTGCGTCTGCGCTCCGGCCGCGACCTCAACGCCCGGTATGCGCTGGAGACGTGGACCATCGCCGTCGACAGTGACGGTGCCTGCATAAACGACAAGTGGCACTACTGGGTGTTCTCGCGAGTGCGCGCCGGGGCCTTGACGGCATGGTCGTTCGAGAACGCCCCGCTGGAGTTCGGCCTTTCCGGCTCAGCCCAGGCAGGTCTCGCCTCTTGGAGTCAAGGCCCTTACACTCCATTCCCGAGTGACGAAGTGATAACTGCGGGGGACTTCGCTGTTCATGCCCTCACTTCTGTGCCTCCCCCGGTTGCTACTTTGGGCTTGGCGTCGCTGTGAGAAGGGGACGCGCGCTGCGGTCGTGTGCCATGCTGGTGGCGAACGAACCGCAAGGGTTCTCTACTAACTGGGAGACAGCCCGCCGATGACGCAGCTCGCCTACTTCTCGCCCGCCGACGCGTCTGTGATCGTTGCTGTGATCGTCGCCGTAGCTGGTGCGATCGCGCAGCGGAACCGGCGTGACATCAAGCAGATCAACCGGGCCGTGAATCATCAGGGGGCGGATCAGCCGACGCTGATTCAGCGGGTGATCCGCCTTGAGGCCAACCAGACGATCCACACGACGTGGACCGCTGATGCGCTGGTGGCTGTCGCTGACCAGATCGGCGTGACCCTACCTATCCGCCCGAAGTCGCTGACCGAGTACGAGCCGATCCCGCCCAACGAGTCCACATGACCCGCTCTGAGATCGCTTACATCATCGACGGTTGGTGGTACCGACTGTTTCGATCATCAACTGAAAGAGGTAACCCAATGAAACCTGAATACCTGAACTCCCTGAAGGCTGGCATCAAGACGGCTTTCGTCACGTTCATCACGACGATGGTTGCTGGTCTCGTCATGCTGATGGACGCCCTGCGCGCCTGGACGGTCGACGGTGACCCACCCGACATGGACATCGTGCAGAAGTTTGCGCTGGCGGCAGTATTGGCCTTACTGATCGGCCTCGGCAACACGTTGCTGCGTTTCGCGCAGGCCGCCGCTGTCCCGTTTGTTAGCGCCCTGTTGGACAAAGTCTTGGGCGCTGCCCCCACCTATGCCCCCCTGCCCCAAGCCCCCGTGGACCGGGTGGGCGCACCCCCCAACGCGAGGGAGGGCGACTAGATGGCCACAGGACATATGCCCACCAACCGAGGGAAGCTGCTCATTGCGCAGGGGGCGTGGGACGACCATGCCGCCACGTTGATCAGGTGTGGGTTGCTCAAGGTGCAGGGAGCGGCAGCCGATACCTTGGTTGAGGTCGCTGACCTAAACACAGTGAATGACCTGATCGTCACCAGCGGCTGCACTGAGTGCGACTTCACAAACTACGTGCGCAAGAACCTAGTCCGCACGCCCTGGGCGGAAGACGACGCCAACGATCGCGTGAACGCTGTCGCTGCGCTGATTGCGTGGGCTGCGGCTGGCGGAGCCTCAAACAACACCGTGGTTGGTGCGTTCTTCTACGACGCCAGCACGGACACGAACGACACCACCCGCCTTCTCCTCTCGGTTGACTGGTTCGCCGCGGGTTTCCCCACAAACGGTGGCACCATGAATTACGACCCATCCGCAGCGTTCTATAGGTTGGCCTAATGCCCATTGCAACTACCCCCTCATTCGCGATCACGCCAAGGATTGGCGTTGCCTCCGTATCGACAGCGAACACGGCCCGAGATGGCTCGGGCACGATGGCGACGATTCTGTCGGCGTCGGGCGGGTTGGTGATCAAGGTGTCGCGCATCACGATCCAAGCCACGGGCGACCCGGCCGACTCAATCGTCACCATGTTCCTGCATGACGGTGCCACGGCTTGGCTGTTCGACGAGTTTGACCTTGGTAACCCCGCTGCTGCGTCGAATACCGTGGCAGGGTTCCGCACTGAACGTCGTTATGACGACCTGATGTTGCCTTCGGGTTGGTCGCTGCGCGCTGCGATCACTGTTGCTTTGACATCTGGTGTGTGCAACGTGTTCGCGTTCGGTATGGAAACGACATGATCCTGCCGGGCGGTGAGCCGGGCGTCCCCGGCCGGTTCCTGTCCACCGAGCTGTTCGAGCCCGGCGCAGCAACGACAGAGTTTGTGTGGGTTGTGCCCGAGTACGGGTCGCTGTTCCTGCTTCACATCCGCGGCTCGGGAGGAGGCGGAGGCTCAGGTCGCAAGGGAGCGAACCTCTCCCTGAAGACGGGAGGCGCTGGCGGCGGAGCGGGCAACTACGTGGAGGTGATGCTTCGTCGCGAGGAGGTGATGCGCAGCGGTGGGCGATTCATGTTGTCAGTTCCCAGAGGCGGTGCGGGTGGCGCGTCGCAAACCACCAACAGTACAAATGGGCTTGCGGGTGCAGCGGGTGCAGCGGCGTCGCTATTGGAGCTACAGAATGGTGCGTGGGTTGCAGCGTTGACGGCGGGTGGAGGTTCAGGCGGTGCAGCAGGCAACACTGGTGCCGCCGCTGGAGGGGCCGGATCGACGATTGGTATGGACGCAGCGCGCGCGGGTGCCGCAAACAGTGCAACAGGGCTTGTGGGGATTGCGCCTACAGCCGCAGCGAGCGTGCGCAGCTTTGCCATAGGTGGAGCATCAGGCGGCGGGATCACATCAGGCGGCGCTGTTGCCGCTGGCGGCCCGACTGGCCGCCCCACCTACTATGCGAACTCGCCTGGCGTGGGCGGGACAGCCAGCTCAAGTCTGCCAGGGTCTGACGCGACGGTATTCGGAGGTTGCTTGGGGGTTATAGCCGCAGCGTGCGGAGGTGGAGCCAGGTCTTCCGGAGCCCCTGCCGGTGCGGGCGGTAACGGGACTTACGGTTCCGGCGGTGCAGGTGGTGGCGCTGGCGAAGATTCCTCCAACGATTCCGGCTCCGGCGGTAGCGGCGGAGACGGCTTCATTCTGATCCAAACCTGGGACTGACGATGCAGGTTCGCCAGGTCACAGGCGACGCCAGCCGCCGCTATGTCATCTGGCCCGCCGGTACGACCGGCCCCCGCACGTCAGCCGGACTGATTGTTCTCGATGTCGACGACATCGCACCAGTCACGATCGACGCGCAGGTCGCGACGTTCACACTGACGCCGGTCGCTGGCGCGGTCACTGGCGAGTCGGTCACGATCGACGCGCAGGTCGCGACGTTCACGCTGTCTGCCGTCGCTGGCGTGGTCACTGGTTCGGCCACCGTCGACGCGCAGGTCGCGACGTTCACGCTGTCTGCCGTCGCTGGCGCGGTCACTGGCGAGTCGGTCACGATCGACGCGCAGGTCGCGACGTTCACACTGACGCCGGTCGCTGGCGCGGTCACTGGCTTCGTCACGATCGACGCGCAGGTCGCGACGTTCACACTGTCTGCCGTCACTGGCGTGGTCACTGGCTTCGTCACGATCGACGCGCAGGTCGCGACGTTCACGCTGACGCCGGTCGCTGGCGCGGTCACTGTCGAGTTGATGGGGGTTGGCTGCGCCCACTCCACGATTGCCGCAGCGTCCGCCCTCTCTGCATTGGCGGCCGCCCGCGCCCACTCCACGATTGCCGCAGCGTCTGCCCTCTCTGCATTTACTGCGGCTACCGCTGACACTAAGATCACTGCGGCTACCGCTGTCACGACAATGAGGGATTGCTGATGAACACTGACGAACTACCGATCATCTCATACCCGAACGGCACGCGCCCGGTCATATCTACGCCGTTTCTCAACGCTGCGAACGTCCCGGCTGGGCCGAGCGCCGTCACGGTGTCCACTCTGTCGCCCGCCGGGGTGCGAACCAACTACACGAGCCCGGACGCCACCATCGCGCTCGGTACCACCGTCGTGTTTACGTTCCCGGCCCCGCTCACCGTGGCCGGTGACTGGATCGTTCGCGTGGTGGGCACCGCCGGGGTCCAGGCGGCAGCCTCTGACTTCTCGTTCAACATTGAAGCCACCCAGCTACCCTGATCTGATGGGCGTCTCTGTGAAATCTGACTGGTGGCCCCGAGTGGGGCGCTTGCGCCTCTTAGGTACCCGTTTGCATACCGCAAACAGGTGTGTCATGATGGGTGGCGTGACCACTTCCACTGATCGCTTTGCGCTTGTCCCTGCCGGGCAGCTCGACGACCTGTTGGAGCTGTCGCGCATGGCCGTGGACCGCCTCCCCGATACCGACCCGCTGACCTCCGCCCTTCGCGGTGCCGCGGCGCAGGTGCGTGCTGTCGCCGTCCTCGAGCCTGGCCGGTGAACCATTAGCTGCAACTGCGGCAGGCGAGCGACCAGGGTCGAGACGCTACGCACGGCGCGCTCCGTGCCTACTCGCAATGGGGGCTACCTTCTCGCCACGTTCCCAGACTGCCAAGAACTACACCTTGGGGCGTGGGAGGGGACGAGCGTTTACGTCGTGGGCCGCAACACTGAGTTTGAGCGGCTGTTCAAGCGCACCGACCTGACTGAAGCCTCGGCGTACGCACGGGAAGTGAGGCAGACGATTGAGAACCTGCCGACCAGCGCACTATGCCACCTCGCCGTGATCGCTGTTTACGGCTGACGCTCTGACATCAGGTGACTGATGAGGCCGAAGCCTTCAAGGCAATCCAGCATTCGGCCGAGCTGATCGTCGTCGAGGTCTTTCCATGAAGAGACGTCGCGCCGTAGCACCATTTGCGTCAGCGAGATGCGCTCCTCGCGGGCGAGTTGGTAGAGGTCGCAGTAGTGGTGCGCCTTCCTTAGTTTGACTGTCCTACTGGTCATGGGGTCCACGCTGCTATTCTACGCGCAATGGCGAAGGAGCGGAATACCGAAGGCAACATCGACGATCTCGGTGTTCTGATAACTGCGGCCATTGGCCTTGATCGGGAATGGATGGAGCAGGGGGCGTGCTACGGGTGGGGCTCGCAGCGTCCCGGCCAGCCGACCCCGTGGCAGGTTTCGCCGGGCCAAAACGTCAACGGCATCTCGGGCGCAGAGATGGCGCGGTATGCGCAGATGATCTGCTTCTCCTGCAAGGCACAGTACGACTGCCTGGAGTTCGCCATTGAGGGGAAGATGCTCGCCGGGACATGGGCGGTGCGAGCCAAGACGCTGTACTGGTTGCAGTCACAGGACGATGCGCTCGACCTCGTGGCGATGGCGCGCCGGAACAAAGTGCCAGTGCAGACCATCGCGTCGAGCGTCATGGCGGAGCGGCTCAACGCGACGTAGTATGTCGACATGCAGTCGCAGATCGGCCCCGTCAACGTCAAGGTGTTCTCCGGCCTCGAACCTGACGGTGAGGAGTACAAGCGCTGCCGCATCTCGTTCCTGGGATCGAACCCAGTGACAGCGAAGATGTGGAAGATGTGGGACGGCCGCTGGCTTGAAGTCGACACGCTCACCCACGCCTCGGTCGTTGAGAAGGGTAAGGATTCCATGATTGTGGGTACATCAAAGGCGCTGACCGTCGAGGTCGGTCTCAGTTCTAGCAACGCCCAGGTGCGTTGGGAAGTGGAGTACGTCGGGTGTCGCAACTGCAACTGACCATCATTCTGTCGTTGGCCTGCTATCGGGTCACCCGGTTCATCGTCGAGGACACGCTCATCGCCGGGTTTCGTATCTGGCTGCACACCGTCATCCTGGGCAGGAAGCCCAGACTGTGGCGCGAGAAGCTACAAGAACTGATCTCGTGTCAGTTCTGCATCTCCGTGTGGATCGCCGGGGCCTTGGTGTCCATCGCCGACTACTTCGGCCCCGTCGCCCTGCCGGGTATTCAGTGGGCCGCGGTTGCTGCTGGTTCCATAATCATCTGGCAAGTCGTTGAGGAGTAGGGTCCACCCATGAGCGAGACAGTCACCTTCGATGAGCTGATGGGCCGCGAGTTGTTCGTTGAGCTGGTCGCGGGCGGGGTTGCGCCGATCAACGCTGGCATCCAGGTGGGGTGGACGCCACGTCAGTTGAAGCGAGAGCTGGCCGACCGTGATTTCAGGGAGCTGGTCGACGCCGCGTCTGAGCGCCTGATCGGGTCGGTGGAGGAGACGCTGGTCGCCGTTGCGAAGCGGGGGAATGTCGCCGCCATCACCCTGTTCCTCTTCAACCGCGCCCCCGACCGCTGGCGCGACGTGAAGCGCATCGAGATAAAGAACGACCTCACCATCAGTCTCGGCATGGTCGCCTCCGTGAAACAGGGGGCGCTGGAGCTACTGCGCGAGCAGGGCGTTGGGGCTATCCAGGCCCTAGAGCCGCCGATCATCGACGCGGAGGTCGTGGAGTGACGCCCGAACAGGAGCACCTTCAACGCATCGCCCTACCCTCGAAGGTCGGCCAGCACATCGGCCAAGAGGTCTTCGGTGAGCCGTACATCATGTTCCCGTTCGTCGCTCACGCCGAGCAACGCATCGTCGACGCGATCATGGACACCGAACACGAACGCTACGTGATCGTGAACGCCCCACCGCAGGTCGGCAAGTCGACCTACTGCGGCATCCTGCTGCCATTCTGGGTCACCGGCATGTTCCCACAGTGGCAGGTCATGTACATCTCGTACTCCGACGACTTCTCGACCGCTCGCGGCAAAGACGTTCGCACCCTCCACAACTTGTACGGCAATGAGTTGTTCGGTTCGCGCATTGACCCTGACTTCACGATGGCAACCGACTGGCGGGTGTCGGGCGGGCGAGGCGGGATGCTGTCGGTCGGTGTCGGTGGTCTTATCACTGGCCGACCGGGCCACGTCATCATCATCGACGACCTCATCAAGAATGCCCAGGAGGCAGCGTCCGCAGCGACGAAGAGGGCGCACTTGGCGGAGTGGGATGGAACAATCAACCGCCGCATCCAGCCGGGCGGCACCGTCATCATTATTGCTACCCGCTGGGCAGAGGATGATCTGTCGGGCGCGCTGATTGAGCGCATGAAAGAGCCGGGCTACTCCGGCCCACAGTGGGAGATCATTGAGTTCCCTGCGTTCGCTGAACCCGCCGACGACGTCGAGCTGACCGACGAAGAGTTGGAGCAGTGGCGTGACGTCATTGGCCGCGAGAACGGCGAAGTGCTCGACTGTCGGTTCTCTCGCATCCCCTCGCGTCCTCCCGAAGACTTCTTCACTCTCGTGCGCGCAGGCATGGACGGATTCGCCTGGTCGTGTCTTTACCAGCAGAAACCCTCCGCTCGTGAGGGCGGCATGTTCCCTGTCGTCAATTGGCAGTTCTACGAACACGCCGAGCTGCCGCAGATGGACAAGCAGGTTCGCATCTGGGACTTGGCCGCGACCGAGGGGGGTGGTGACTGGACGGTCGGCACGCTGATGGGCAGGGCGGGTGACAAGTTCTACGTGCTCGACGTCCAGCGGTTCCGCAAGAGTGCTGGCGGGGTGCAGGATGAGGTGAAGCGCGTCGCAGCGAGGGACGGCTTCAACATCAAGATCAAGTTCGAGGAAGAGAAGGGCGGCTCGGGCAAATCAGTCACCGAGGCGTACCGCCGCCTGCTCGTTGGTCACACCGTCGAACCCTCGAAGGCTGAAGGCGACAAGGAATCCCGCTGCACCCCGTACTCGTCGGAGCAGAACAAGAGGCGAGTGTTCCTTCCTCGCCCTGGCACTGCCGATTGGGATGTCAAGGTGTTCATCGAGGAGCACCGCAAGATGATGGGTGACGGTCGCCGCCCCAAGCACGACGACCAGATCGACACCGCCGCCTACTGCGTGTTGGAGCTGCTCGGCGCTGGCACTGTCGAGATGTGGTCCCCGACGTCAGGGTCGAACTGGATGACCGCTCAGCAGCAGATGGACCGACTAATAGAGGAGCGCTTCCCGTGGGAGGGGTAGCCACTTCGTCACTCGCTGGCCGTTGCGGGCCGTCTCCCATACCGGGGAGAGCAGCACGGACATCTTGTTCGGTCGCAGGTATGGGGTGTAGGCGTCGTCCCCGTCACCCCATGCAGGTATCTCCAACGCCCACCAGCCGAGAGCGCCCTTGCCTATCAGGGCTGGGTGGGTGTCGATGTAGTTCAGCGCCTTCGTGATTGAACGCAGAGCGAGAACATACCTGCCTGCGACCTCGGCGCGCTTGCCCCCGTGCGGCCCGAACGAGTGGTCGATGAGTCGTTTCTGGATGTGGAGCCAGCAGGCATAGCTGACCTTGACGTCCACCCGCTCGCCTACCCATCGCACGTTCTGGCCGAGGGCCTCAACAAGAGCCGAGTCGTCGCCTGCCATCTCCATCACTGCGGCGTAACCGCGGCGGGTGAGGCGCACCCACTCCATCACCACCTCATCGCTTCCATCTCTTCGTACAGGTTGTCGAAGACCTCCGGCATGAAGCGAGCAAGGTGTCCAATGCTCGGCTGGTTCTCGGCCCCCAACACCACGCCGATCATGATGCCAATGTCCTTGTCTTTCCGCCCCCAGTCGCGCAGCCTCGACACCGCAGGGAGACGCTCGTCCTCGGTCATGTGCGCCACCGCTCGAACCGGCGCATCGTTGAATGCTTCTGCGCTCGCTCGATCCTGTCGCCCAAGGCATTCAGATGGAGAACCCAGCAGCCGTACGCCAGCTTGCGCAGGGCGGTTTCGTACCAGACGGGATGGAAGATGTCGAACAACAGGCGTTCCTCGGCGGCATGGCTGAGGCCCTCCACTTAGACCGCCTCCGTCAGCGCCGCCATCCCAGCGGCGGTGATCGTGATGGCGCGGGGTGCGTCGGGGTACATGGTGATGAGGCCCTTCGCCTGCAACAGCTTCAAGTTCGCGTTGGTGCTTGCCGGGGACGCCAGCCCGCAACCTTTGGCGATCTCACGCTGTGATGGAACGAAGCCGCGGGTGTCGACTGATTCTTTGATGATGCGAATGATGTCCCGTTCGCGCTGCGTGATGGTCATGTGTTGATCTCCTGTTCGGCGTGTGTGGTCGGAACGCTAGCGGGTTCAAGAAGCCGGTAGCAGTAGATGGTCAGGTCGTCCGTCTGGGTGACAACCTGCGGGGCGGGTGCTGTGTACAAGCGAACGTCCAAGAGTTCCCCGTCATGGGTGGAAAGTGTGGCTTCGAGAATCGCCGCCGTCCACGGCATCCGGTACACGGCGCTCCCGTTGTTGAGGTTGAGGCTGATGGGGAACAGATCGAACCGCCTGCCGCCTGTCGTCCTTATCGTCAGCACGGGGGCGGTGAAGTAGTTGATGCTCACATCTTCACCTTCCGGGGCTTCGGCTTGCGGAAGACGAAGCACACGCTGTAGTTGTTGCGTGCGTGCTTCACCTTGCGCTCGATGCGGCCGGTGCCCTTGCACTTGTGGCAAACCTGCACCCCGACGACCTCCCCGACGACAACAACGGCCGTCTCTCCGCTGCCTCCGCACGCTTTGCATGGGCCGTCCTTTGGTTGGGCGCGCACGTCGCCGATATGGATGAGCATGTCGTGGATCGTCAACCCCATCGCCAGCGCAGCGTCACGCGCCCACCAGTCGCCGTCCTTACGGACGCCCGATGAGATGTACGGGGCGCACTTGGCGAGAATCAGCCCGCCGGGCTTCGTGATCTTCATGGCCTCGCGGAGACCGAGTTCGTTGTCGGCCTGCAATAGCTCGGGTGTGGTCGCTGCGTTCTCCAGCCCGTAGCGGCCCATGAAGTCCGGCAGCCCCGACGTAGCCCGACCCCCCATTGAAACGTAGGGCGGGTCGAAGACCACCACGTCGAACTGCTCGGTGTAACCGAAGGACGGGATGAATACATCGCGGTAGTCGGGCAACACGCACAGCCATGCTGCCTGCTCATCCTGCGTTGTTTGCTCGGGAGTTTCGACGCACCCGATGAAGTCGCCAGGGTGCGTGTAGTGCGTCCACCACTTCCCACCCCCGTAGGTGAGGTCGATCACTCGGTCGGTGGGTTTGATGTAGCCCAGCTCAACGATGTCCACGATCATGTCGGCGTTTGTCGGCCATTTCGTGGCTGCGGTGACGGTCATTTCAACCCCCGATCTTTCGGGTCACTCGACAGGGCGTATCTTGCGAGCCTCAGGACGCCGACGAACGTGATGAAAAGGCCAAGCTGCCAATGCCAAAACCACACAAACGTCCAGCCAACGACTGCCGACACCGCCGCGATAAGGACAAGTGAAGCTGCGGCCAATGCCCGACTCTCGCTTCTGCTATCCAGGTTCCTTGTGAGTTGTTCTTTCCAGTTCATTCCTTGGCCTCCCGGGTCAAAGTTATACACAGCGAGTTGGCTGCGGTGACGGTCATGGGATCACTTTCCTGCTGGTGTGAGCTGGGCGCTCCATCTCGACGATCGCATCTGCCAAGGCCATCAGCCGCCCCTTCGCCTTCGAGCCGGTGATCTGCACCGTAGAGCGAGCGGCACTGCCGAAGTAGATGAAGCCAATATTGTTGGTGTTCAACGACACGGACATGGCCGAGCGCGGCATGGCGAGAATCAGCATCCCGTCAGGGCTTCCAAGGAACAGTTTGCGTCCTTGCCACACCTCAACGGTCGAGTAGTCGTCTATCTGGATGAGTCTCATTCCTTGGCCTCCCAAGTGAGCGTGATCGACAGCGAGCTGGCTGCGATGTCGGTGGTGAATGTTGGCTCGACGGTGTGGACGTGCTTCGAGTCGTCGTCGGGCCAGACGGCCGCATCGGTGAACCCATCGCAAATTGCTTTGACCGTCGGAAAGAAATTGTGAGGGTCGCGCCGTTGGTCCGGCTTGTCGGTGCCGAACGCCACCCATATCTCGACGGTGGCGTCGGGTGCGGTGTGACAACGGATGCGATGCTGTTTCGCCCACCAGAACGCTGCAGCGCGCCAGACAGAAACAGACCCGGCACGCTCGGACCAGTGGCCGCGATCATTCATGTTGAGCAGCTTGTCGGGCTTTGGGACGGTGATCGAAAGGGTGGTGAGCATTAGAACGCCACCCCATCGTGATGTTGGAGTTGGTCCACCAGCCACAACACATGTGCCGCCGCGTCGGTGTCCATATCGCGCAGCACCACGTTCGTTGCTTCCTTCGTGCCGACCACCAGAGGGCTCGCGCCCGCCACGGTTGAGTGGCCCATGATGGTGACGCCGGAGGCATCCACGCACACTCGCCGTCCGGGCATGATGTCGTGGTCAGGGAGCATCCAGAACCGTCGTATGGCTGCGTTCAGATTCCACTGCACCCACGTTTGGGTACGAGGCCCGTACTGGTGGGTGATGATCCACGGCCCGACCGACTCGTACTCGAACGACGGTGGGGTGGGAAGGGGAAGTTGCGCTCGGTCGGTCATTGGAGAATCCCCCAAAGCCCCCAGCCGATCACAAGGATGCAGGCGGCCATCAGGGCGACCATTGCCTTGCGGATGTACCTGACGGTCATAGCTCTACTCGTTTCAGTGTGTAGCCGGTGTGTTGTTCCTCGAAGACGGCATCGAACTCGACGCCCAGCTCTTTGACCCCACCGACCTTCGGCATGGTGGATGGGGAGACATACAGCCCCTCCATCAGTTCGACGGCTTTCGCCACCGCTTCCATCGGGCTGACGTCGCCAGTGTCGCGGTCCAACACCGCGTCGATAGCGACCTGATTGACGAGCAGGCGAATGGCTGGCATGTTTGGGCGTTTCTTGAACTCTGCCTTCTTCGACCACGCAGTCGTGTTGCCCTTGCCGTCGGAGACAAGGATGGGCTGTTCGATCTGCGAGATCGCCCGAGATTCAAGGAACGCAATGGTGTTGCCGAGCGCCTTGTAGACCTCGCGTGCAGCGTCCAACAGGACCACCGACTGCTCGGCCGAGAGCGTGCCCGACAGGTCGGTCAACCCTTCGGCCACGTCTTTCATGGCCAGCAGGTCAGCGACCCCGATGTCGTAGCTCACGACGCCACCATCCTGACTACGAGCATCAAGACGAGGCCCATCAGGGCGGCACCGAAACACATGGAGGCGAAGGAGATGCGGCTCACTGCTTCTCCCGTTCGATGCGATCAACAACCGCAGTTGCCCAACGCAACGACACGCCGACCTCGTCAGCGACGAGCACCAGCTTCGAGCGTTTCTTGCCGGTGTCCTTGTCGTCCCACTCTTCCTGCTTCACCCGGCCGGTGCAAACCACCCGAGTGCCTTTCGCGCAGGAAGCGGCGACGTTCTCAGCGAGAGCGTTCCAGACGGTGACGTCCCACCAGGCGGTCTCTTCGACCCACTCTTCCTGCTTCTTGTAGCGGTGAGACACCGCAACAACGAGAGACGCAATCGCGTGCCCGTTGTTCGTGAACCGTAGCTCCGGGTCTTTGCCCAGCGATCCGACGATGGTGACCATTGAGTCACTCATGTTGCCTTCTTTCTATTCGTGGTAGGTGTTGAAGCCGTGGTCGAAGTCGGCCTTGTCGTCGACGTCGGGCCGCAAGCGGACGAGGGCGGGTTTGTCCAACATCGCGACGATCATCCGAGCCGCCGTGTAGTCGGGGTGTGGCCCGCCGGACAGGTACTCGTTCTTGAGGGCGACGACGATGATGTTGACCTCGTCGTCGGTGAGGTTGTAGAAGTTCATGATTTCTCCAACTGGAACTCGATGTCGTCCAGGTAGGGGCTGAGCCGATGGAGGAAGTGTTCGTAGCCCCCGTCGGAGAGGCCCATGTCATGGGAGAGGTCGATGTGTTCCTCTTCCCACCCGTCGGTGTCGATGATCGCTGTGACTTTTATGCGTGCCATTAGAAACATTCCTCCTTGTCAGCGTGGTTCGTGCAGTAATACTCGGTGCCGCCTACACAGATGGGGGCTGGCAGGTTGCAGAGCGCCCCGTCTTCTAGTTCGGCGTCGCAGGCTGCTGCGACGCCGTTCTCGTTGCGGGGGAGCGGCAGCCACTCGTAGTGGGTGTGCTTGTACTTCGTCATTGGAGGGCCTCTAATCCCAATTCGTCCGCGGTCGGCTCCGGGGTGGAGCCAGCGGTGAGTTGGATGAAGGCGAGCAGGTCGTCGGCCTTGTCGCCGGAGCGCATCACGTTGCCGACGCCGAGGTTGTCTTTGGCGTGGGTGCTGACGATCTTCTTCGTGTCGGCGTCGAGCGTCGAGAACAGGGCTGCGACTTCCTGGGCGGGCGAGAGTTCGCGTGGCCCCTCGATATCGGCGCGAGCGCGGTCACGGTCGCTGGCGGCGCGAGGCCGGTCGCCTGCGGCGTCACGTTCGTGGGTGATGCCGTCCGTGTCGTCGTCGGGGTCACCGATGCAGAGCAGACGTAGGAGCAGGTTCTTGAACGCCCCTGTCATCGCCTTGTTGTACCCCTTGTCGGAGTTGTCTCGCCCCCACCCTTCGGTGCAGGCTTCAACCATCGAGCCGTTCGGGCCGTAGACCGCCCACTTGACGGTGACGAACGTGTCGCTCCACGGCCGGTTGTTGACCTGGATTTCCTTCACCTCAGAGGCGGTGACGAATGGGACCACCACCACCCCATGCTTGGCGAGGAGAGGTTGGACTGCGGCGGCGATCTGGTCGACACCACGGTAGGCGTAGCTGATGCCGCCGTCGCCGCCGCCGAGCCCTCTGCGTTGGCGTTCGGCGGAGGTCAGTTTCTCGATACCCCCGAGTTCGCCCATGATTGCGGCGAGGGCTTCGACAACTGTGGCTGCCGGGGTGGATGGTGCGGGTTTGGGTTCAGACATCTTCTCTCCAATACTCAATCACGAGACGCATTTGGTACCGCGTATCGAACTCACATTCTAGTCGGGCTGGCTCGCGATGGAAAGTCACGACGTCCACAAACGTCAAGGTTTCCGAGATCGCTTTCAGCCCCTCCTGGTTGTGGCGCTGGCACCACGCCACCCAGGCTTTCAACTCGCCCACCATCTTCGCTTTCGCTTTCGCCTCTGTCGGGAAGCGGTGGACAGGCCCCAACTCATTACGCGTGCCGAACCGCACCTTGATCGGCGTCGGGACGTCGCCCTTCTTCTTCGCCGGACGTGGCGCTTTCGTCAGGCGCTTAGCCATCGGTCGCTCCTCTGCGTTTGGCGGCGAGCTGGTTGGCTAGCGCCTGTATCTGTGTCGCTGGGGCTGCGCCGTAGTGCTCGGACCAGTCTCGATCGTCGGACCAGTTCTCGGTGTGGTGGGCAAGTTTCCCGGCGAGAGCGAACGAGGCGAGTAACAGGTCGATGTCTTCGTCGCCGGTCGGCTCGAAGCTGTAGTAGTACGCGTTGTACTTGCGGTCGCCGCGTTTCTCGATCATCTCCGTCCACTTCTGGAGGCTCATAGCGTCACCGTCCCGACCATCAGCTTCGTGGCCTCAATCCACGGCAAGATCACCCGTAGGTCTTTCGCCTGGAACCCCTGCGGAAGCAGCAGGTCGAGTACCGCTTCGATCACGTCGTCCACCGACTCGTTGGGACGACGTGCTGCGAACACCGCGTCATTCGTGCGGCGGCGGCGACCGTTTTCGAGGGCGCTGAGGTGGTCGTTGACGGAGCGGCGTTCACGCTCGATCATCTTCGTCCATTTCTGGGGGTTCATCGCGTCACCGTCCCGACCATCAACTTCGTGGCCTCAATCCACGGCGAGATCACCCGTAGGTCTTTCGCCTGGAACCCCTGCGGAAGCAGCAGGTCGAGTACCGCTTCGATCACGTCGTCCACCGACTCGTTGGGACGACGTGCTGCGAACACCGCGTCATTCTGGACGACGACAACAGACGGTGCGGCGGCCGGGGCCACTGGCTGAGTGGCGACCGGCGTCGCCACGAGGGGGCGGCTCGACACTGGCTCGGTTGAGGCCAATTCTCGGTAGTTGCCCATCTTCATGCGGCGGATGCGACCGTCGAGGTAGAGGGCGCTGAGGTGGTTGTTGACGGCGCGGCGTTCGCGCTCGTCCTTGGGGTCCAGCCCGAGTCGGCGGCAAACCATTGCAGCATCCATCGTCTTGCCGGTGGCCTGCAACTCAGCGATGACCTGCTCCCTCGTCGCTATGCGAGCACGTGCCTTCCCGACGGGGCGGATGAGCGGGGACTTCGGTTCGGGTTCGGCCACTGCTGGCTCCTTTGTGGTTGGCGGCGTCCACTCCGTCGGCAGGCGCTGTACGTTGACTTCGGGCTGTTGGAACTTCTTGCGGCGGGCCGCCAGCTCCTCGGCTCGCTTGGTTTCGATCATGTCGGTCCACAACTTTGACGGCCCCCGCCAGAACAGATCGGCGTCGGACTGCGTGGTGAGTCGGTAGATCGTCAACAGCACCGACGTGGCGTTCGCGTCGTGCTTGTTCGCCGCCTGCACTCCTACAGTCTCAGTGCCGATCGGTGCCCGCATCTCGACGTACTTGCCGGTCTTGACGATCTGCCATCCCCATCGCTCCATCTGGGTGATGACTGAACGATTCGACGGGTTGCGCGGGGTGGCAGATTCGGTGCGATTGAAAGTTCTAGTGTCTGTCATCCTGTTCCTTTCGGGGTGGTGAGTTGACGGTGTGCTGCGGGAGAAAGCTGCCACACGGCGGCCGGGCGATCGTTGGTGAGTCGGCGCTGGCCGGAATCCTCCAACCACCCCGCCTCACACAACCAGTTGCGCGCGCTCGACACCGTCTGATGCGAAGCGCCAATGCGACGTTCCAACTGTCGGTCGGTGTAGCCGGGATGGGCGAGTGGTGGGACGTTCGCAAGGTGAGCGACGATCTGGTGTCGCACCGACCCTTGCCGTGGCGCTGCCATCGCAGCAGCCTGACGCGAGGTCTCGGACCCCTCGGCCCAACGCGCCCCCGCCCCGGTAATCACCGCAGCGTCGTACGCGTTGTATTCCTCGGCCTCCGTTTGGAGCCGCGAAAGCGCCTCGATGTAGGCGTCGAAAACGGCCCCCTCCACTCGTCCTTTGGCGTGCTGAGACCTAAGGGCCACCACGGCCAGAGCTGCTGCCAGCACTGCGTCTGCTAGTTCTTTACGCTTGCCCCTCATGGCTAGACCGCCTCCTCGATTTCAGCGATTGCACTAGGGCATCAATGTGCCCCTTACCAACCAACCATGCACTCATGTCTTTCTGCTCCGTTTCCGTTCTTGTCGGTTCAGCCTGCGGGTCGGCCAACAGGCTGGTGGGGTGTTCAGAATCTGATCTGTGTGTTTGCGGCACCAGCGGGACATACCCACCGACGAACGCCAACAATGGACGCCGACGCACCTCATGTCGGAATCCGGTTGCGGTCGCACCGAGGGTTGATGTCGTCATGGAACCCACCGAACCCGCAGTTGCAGTCGGGTAGCAACAGTGCCTCTAGGGCGAGTTCAATGCGCAGCCTGAAGGTAGCGAATGTCCATTGCCAGTCGTTGTCGTCGCTGCCTTTCAGCGGTGTGAGTCTGATGAC
>Ga0105046_10000287_pt1 | contig 67119 bp, 35 predicted proteins | sample MAT03_FD_78385 | JGI IMG/M metagenome (GOLD analysis project Ga0105046, IMG submission 78385) | Freshwater microbial communities from Lake Fryxell liftoff mats and glacier meltwater in Antarctica - MAT-03 (megahit assembly) | ecosystem: Environmental > Aquatic > Freshwater > Ice > Liftoff...
AAAAACTGGGATTACTAATTTCTGAATATTCTATAAAGAATAAAAGTCTCACATGACCAATAAAAACTAATAAAGAAGCTAATCCTCTTAATAAATCAAGATGAGTTGACCATCGATAATTTCTGATTGAAGGAATATTATAAATAGGCTGCGTCTGAGTTTTTTGTAATAGCATTTAAAGTATAAGTAGGTTGGCTGAAATAAGCCGAACTATGTAACAAAATGTGAAAACATCGAAACCCTTGCGATTGCTTCATTTCGCTTCTCTACGAGACGCAAGCGCAAACGTTCCATTCGCAATGACATAGTTATAAATTTTCCCACCTACTTAATTTATCAACACCAAAATTAATATACAATTGCCTGTTCTTAATATTTACAAGGTTACAAAAAATTTTTATAACCTTTATAGTATCTTCATTAACTTAAATCAGAAAGATGAGAGGCATTCACAAAATCTAAAATTGGCAGATTTTATGAGTTATACCAATTTGAAAGATGTTGCAAACTTGAATTTGTATTTAGATATCGTCTGGATAGCTAAACAACCCAGCACAAACTTTAGATCATGTTCGTCAAATCTAAACTTGCCAAGTTTCTGAGAAAAAAACTTATGATTAGCATCTTCAGGCTAATCTAAACAATTCTACAACGAGTCACAAAATAGTAGAGTCGTACACCTTTACGACCCTACAGACGGTTTAGGACTTGCTAGTGGTGACTGCCTCGTTTAACACTAACTCTGGTTGTGCTGTTTCTTCTTCTTCTGGCAAACCGTAAACTGACCTGTACAAATTCACGTACTGCTTGGCAGATTGATGCCAACTAAAATCTTGACTCATGCCGCGTTTTTGGAGTTCTTGCCATTGGGGTTTGAAACGGAAGCCTTCCCAAGCGCGGATCATACAGGTGAAAAGGTCTAGCGGTTCATAGCGGTCAAAGCAATAACCAGTACCTGCTGCATTTTCGGGGTCGTAGTGCGTTACGGTGTCAACTAATCCACCTGTGCGGCGGACAATGGGTACAGAGCCGTAGCGCAAAGCCATCATTTGGCTGATACCGCAAGGTTCAAACCGACTAGGCATTAAGAAAGCATCAGTGCCGGCGTAGATGCGGCGAGACAGGGCATCGTTGTACAGTAGGTAAGTTGCCATGCGTCCGGGAAAGCGGGATGCCATCTGCCACATTTGGCTTTCATAGTAGCGATCGCCTGTCCCTAACAGTACAATTTGTGCATCAGTATAGGATAGGAAGCGATCGAGGATTTGTAATATCAAATCAATACCTTTTTGTTCCACTAATCGGGTAACTATCCCAATTAAAAAGGCTTTGGAGTTAACTTCTAATCCTACCTCTTCTTGCAAAGCAATTTTGTTAGCCTTGCGTTTCTCTAGAGTATCAGCAGTGAAGTTTTGGGCAATGTATTTGTCATTAGCTGGATTATAAACCTCAGTATCAATACCGTTGATAATCCCAGATAATTTACCGCTAATAAAGGACAGCAAACCTTCTAATGTTTCACCATAAGTTGGTGTCTTGATTTGCTCGGCATAAGTTGGCGAAACTGTATTTACCTTATTGGCAAATTGCACCGCCGCCGCCATTACATTGTGTCCTTGCATATACCAGGGACACCAAGTAATTTTTTGTAAATACCAACTCCACGGCCCTTGATAAGCCAGATTATGAATGGTAAATACTGTGGTGATATCAGGATCTTGGTGCATCCACACGGGAATCATCCCTGTGTGCCAATCGTGGCAATGGATAATTTCTGGCTTCCAGTAATTCCAGGCAAATTCGGCTGCACCGTTGGCAAACAAGGTAAACCGCCAATCTTCACCTTCTCCAGAGTAAATGCGGCGGGGTAAAAAGACGGGATGTCCAAATAAATACAAGGGAACATCAGTACCAGGCAGAACGCTTTCGTAAACAGCAAATTCCTGGAACATGGCAGATCCGCGCCAGATGGGTTCTTTGGGAATTTCCATTTTGTCTGGGAGGAATCCATAGTAAGGCAAAAATATCCGCACGTCATGCCCCATTTCTCTCAAAAACTTAGGTAATGCTCCGACAACATCACCCATTCCTCCTACTTTCGCAATGGGTGCTGCCTCTGCTGCAACAAATAGAATCCGCATGGTAATTTTTGCTTCCCTGAGTCTATATTGTCAAATCAACTCTATGATCCCGACCAACGCGATCAATTCTTATCTAATCACATCGGCTTGCCCAATTGCTTAGGAACCACGCTGAATTACTGCAAAAATTTCTGATAGAATCTCTTGCGCTCCTTGTTCTCTCAACAGATGTGCTAGTTCTATGCCTACTGCTTCGGCATTATTGGCTTTTCCAGTAACGGTATCTTGTACGAACTTTTGCCCATCTACGCTGACGACTATCCCTGTTAAGGTCAGATTATCCCCCAATATTTCTGTATTTACACCAATAGGTACTTGACAACCGCCCTCTAGAGAGCGTAGAAAAGATCGTTCGGCAAGAGTGCGATCGCGTGTTTGGGGATGTTCGATCGCTTTGAGTAGAGATAGCAATTCATGATCATCAGCACGGCATTCTATCCCTAAAGCACCTTGTCCAACGGCGTGGAGAGAGATTTCTTTGGGTATGACTTGATGAATGCGATCGTGCATTCCCAATCTTTCTAACCCTGCTACTGCCAAAATTAGGGCATCATATTCGCCTGTGTCTAATTTTGCCAACCGGGTAATTAAATTTCCTCGCACATCTTTAAATGTAAAGTGGGGGAAGTGGTGGCGTAACTGTGCTAACCGCCGCAGCGAAGATGTACCAATTACTGCACCTGCGGGTAAAGTATCGATTTGTTTATCTTTGTGCTTTTCATGCACCACTAATGCATCTGCTGGGTTTTCCCGTTCAGTAATTGCTGCTAGTGTTAACCCATCTGGTAAGTGAGTCGGCAAATCCTTGAGGGAATGAACGGCAAAGTCAATCTCTTGATTGAGCATTCCAACTTCAAGTTCTTTAGTAAAAAGTCCTTTATCGCCAATTTTGGCTAAGGCTACATCCAAGATTTTATCGCCTTGGGTAGACATGGTGTGGACTTCAAAGGTGATATCAGGGAATCTTTTCTTGAGTTGCTCTTGTACCCAGTAGGTCTGAACCAGAGCAAGTTGGCTTTTGCGTGAACCAATACGAATAGTGCGGGGGGGACTATAAACAACTGAAGTCATAAAACAATATATCAAACCAGGCGATAAATTCACTCTGATCTAGACTACCGTAGTCAGGGACTCATACTAATTTTAGGTTTTGAATTTGGGATTTTAGATTACAATTCTTTACCAAAAGCTTCAGGCGATTGCAAGCTGGGTTGCAAGTTGCTTCATCAATCCAATTTCCCAGGATTCCCAGATGCAGGTGCGATCGCATCTAAGTCATAAAGCATTTCGAGTCAGTCATAAGTCATTTTGCTTGCGGAAAATACCGAAATGAGTAAGTCAAATGCCATTTTGAGTAAGTCATAAGGCATTTTGAGTAAGTCAAACGCCATTTGACTTGCGGAAAACACCAAAATGAGTAAGTCAAATGCCATTTTGATTAAGTCATAAGCCATTTTGCTTGCGAAAAACACTGAAATGAGTAAGTCAAATGCCATTTTGATTAAGTCAAATGCCATTTTGAGGAAGTCATAAGCCATTTTGCTTATTAAATCCAACTTTTAGGTTAAGGCTAAAAATTAAAACTGATGTAGATGCTTCCCGCAGAGTAACCAAAGATTATCAACTATTTGTTGGGTTTTGCTATTGCTCAACCCAACCTACTATTTTTCTGCTAGATATAGTAGTTTGACATCTGCTTGTTCAACATTAGCGATCGCGCGGGTTTTCTTTAATGAATACGCCTGATGACATTTTGCGTCAAAATATTGAGTAGTTAGTCTCCTTAAGTGGGCTTTATCCATGACTGCTAACTCTGATTCTGGTTGGGATTTCTCAGTTGACAACCGTAATGGTCAACTTACTCTTGTCGTCGAGGTTAAGAATAAACTCAATGCATCACCAGAATGGGCAGCAAGACTTCGACGCAATATCCTTGCACACGGAAGCTTAACTTTTCCAATGGCTCCTTATTTTCTAATGGTGTTTCCTGATCGATTTTATTTATGGACTGATGCTAATGTCCGACTAAATCAGAGCGAGCCAACTTATACCATTGATGCACAACCTATTCTTAATCGTTACTTTGAACAGGCTGGAGTTAAGGCTGATCAAATCAGTGGGCAAAGCCTTGAATTAATTGTTGCATCCTGGCTTGGAGAAATTATTCATTCTGAAAAATCCCCCGAAGATATAAATAAATCTCAGCAATGGTTAATTGATTCAGGATTATACGCTGCCTTAGCTGGAGGCAAGTTTACTCATAAGGCAGTTGCGTGAATATTTACGTTGAAACCAACTTCGTTTTAGAACTAGTCTTTGAGCAAGAACAGTGCGTAAGCTGTGAGCAAATTCTGCAATTTTGTGAAACAGGGCAAGCAAAACTTATTATTCCAGCTTATAGCCTTGCTGAACCTCATGAGAAATTAAGTCGTCAGGCAAAAAGTCGCCGGGATTTGCAGCAATTGCTCGATGCTGAGTTGCGGCAGCTTTTACGTACAGTATCTTATATAAGTCGGATCAAAAGTATCCAAGATATTGCTAGCTTAATGGTGCAGAGCAATGAAGAAGAACGGCAACGTTTTGTTGATTATCGAGAGCGGTTTTTTAACATTGCAGAAGTTATTCCACTTACTGCCGATATCTTAATTGAGGCAGCGTCCTGCGAAGCTACTTATGATTTGAGGCCACAAGATGCTTTTGTCTATGCATCGGTCATCAATCATCTGCGTCAGTATCAACCACAATTAGCCTGTTTTCTTAACCGAAACTCAAAAGACTTTGATAGTCCTGATATTGTTGATCAACTAAATCGATTTAATTGCAGAATGATCCCACGATTTGATCACGGCTATAGTTTTCTTCAATCTCAGCTTTAACCATAATACTTAATCAAATTAGTGCGGGGTTATTGCAAAGACAGTAGTTTAAAGTTATTGGTAGAGCGATCGCTTTTAAGTTAACGTTGTCTATGAGCGATCGCCTTGTTGTATCTCTCCAGTGCCAAAGCTTGATAAACTAGATACAGGACTTTCCAAATAGCAGAAGTCATGAGTGTTGCAAAATCTGCATCCCTAACATTAGAGGAGTTTCTGAAGTTACCAGAAACAAAACCTGCAAGCGTTTATATTGATGGTGAGATTATCCAGAAACCAATGCCGAAAACCCGCCACTCCCGACTTCAGGCTAAGTTGATTTATGGGATTAATGAAGTCACAGAGGAGAGGCAAATCGCTTATGCTTTTCCAGAGTTGCGTTGTACTTTTGGTGGTCGGTCAATTGTTCCAGATGTGGCGGTTATTCGTTGGCAACAAATTGAGTTTGACTTTTATCCAATTAAGGGTTGGATTTGAGATATTCCTGTAATTGTTGAGTACGCAGTTTTGTGGTATTTTCTAGACAACCAAAATAAATAGTAGGGGCAATACTTCCCCCCTCGTATCTGCTTCTCTCAAACTCACAAGTGGTATCTCGAAACTTGATCCACGCTTGTTGTGCAGCAATCAATTTCTGTTTTCTATATCTTTCTAACGTAGGCAGCAATTGTTGATAAACTTGATTTAATTTTTTATCTGCATTCTGATAAAAGAACTTCGTACATTCATTAATTGCTACTTGAGTTTGAGGATTATTGCAGTTGAGCTTTTGAACTAAGCGCATCTCAGGTAAATCAGGAGTTGTACTTGCTATTGTCATTGTGGGGATATTTAAACTGCTGAGAGTTAATATACTTGCCCAAAATAGTAATAATTGACGCATAGCAAAATTTTGATAGTTAAGTATTGACAAAAGATAACAGATATGTGTCAGCATTGGGATGTTTCGACGCTAGAGACTTATAAACCTTAACAAAGGTAAACCAGTCGCCAGAAGGAAGTCGAATTTTTCCAAGAATGCTAGAAATAAGTTGGGATTTTAGTGATCTAAGTTTAGCTTTTATACTTTATGAATCGTTCCGCCTGCCTTATCTTTAATCCAGTTGCGGGTCAAGGTGATCCAGACCTAGAACTAGCAGAAATTCGGGCAATATTAGAGCAAGATATTGACTTAGATATTTATCTCACAACTGAAGAACTCGACGCTGACGAACTGGCCTATGCAGCAGTAGAGCGAGGGGTAGATGCAATCATTGCTTCGGGGGGAGATGGCACTCTCTCAGCAGCAGCTGCGGCTGTAATGGGTACTGAGATCCCATTTGGGATTATTTCTCGCGGAACAGCAAACGCTTTTGCCACAGCTTTAGGAATTCCTGACACGATCGCAGGTGCGTGTGAGACTATTTTACAAGGAGCAACCCGCAATGTAGACGTAGCTTATTGCAATGATCAGCCAATGGTACTCTTGGCAGGTATCGGCTTTGAAGCTGAAACTGTAGAACTGGCAGACCGAGAAGCCAAGAATCGCTTTGGGATGATGGCCTACATCTTGGCAGGAATCCAGCAATTAAGAAACTTAAAAAATTTTGATGTTGAAATTGAAACTGAAGACAAAATAATTAAAACTAGTGCCTGTGCAGTCACAGTAGCAAATGCCGCACCTGCCACTTCAGTCTTAGCTCAGGGGCCAGCAGGTCTGATTTATGATGATGGATTACTAGATTTAACGATTGTAGCTCCAGCTAACAAGGCAGGAGCGATCGCTGCTACATTTCATCTATTCCAAACAGCTTCTACGGGCAACGCAACAGAACGGAATGATATTGGTTTCCTGCGAGCCAAACAATTTAAAATTACGACTAACCCACCGCAAAAGGTTGTTATAGATGGTGAAATATGGGGTACAACACCTGTAGAAATTAAGTGTGTACCAGCAGGTTTGAAAATTTTTGTGCCATTAGTCGAAGAAGTTGAGCCTACCGAAAAATTGGAGGGACTCCCTAATTTGATTATTGAGATGAAAGATATAGCAGGATGAGGGCATGGGGCATGGGGCATGGGGCATTGGGCATGGGGCATTGGGCATTGGGCATTGGGCATTGGGCATTGGGCATTGGGCATTGGGCATTGGGCATTGGGCATGGGGCATGGGGCATTGGGCATGGGGCATGGGGCATTGGGCATTGGGCATTGGGCATGGGGTAGAGGGGAAAGATTTGTTGCAACCTTGCTTCCCTGCTGCTTTTCAATTGAAGATTCAGGAGTAAATTGCATTGAAACTTGTATCTGATCCAGCGATCGCCAAAAAGATTCGTAAAATGAATCAGCGAGTGCGGTGGCAAGACCCGTTAATTGTGGAACGAAACATCGACCAAACTCGGTTGGTGTTGGAAGATAGTCAACCAGACAATCCTGAGTTCTCATTTTTAGTTATCGGTGATAGTGGTTCTGGAAGCCACGGGGGACACAATCCTCAGCGACAGGTGGCTGAACTCTTGCTGCCTCATCACAATGAATGCCGTTTTATGCTGCACACGGGAGACGTGATCTATTTAGTAGGGTCGAGTGAGTATTATCAGCAAAATTTTATCGAGCCTTACCGAGAGTTTATCTTGGGTGGAGAGCATCCCAGACGAATTGCCTATGACCAGATGGTTTTTAAGCTGCCCATTTTACCAGTACCGGGAAATCACGATTACTATAACTTGCCAATTTTATTGGGCTTGGCTTCCTTGACAACATTACCCATTCGTGGATTGTTGCGATCGCGGTTAGACATAGATGTGGGCTGGCACGGTTCAGGAACAGGTGATGCCTACGCACGGGCTTTTCTGGACTATCTTCAGGCGTTTCAACTTCCGGGAGAGTTGGCCAGCCACTTAGATAAGCACTACACAGCCAAGACAGATACAGGTCGTTGTCTTGGCTATGAACCTGGGCACTTCACCCGTCTCCCCAATCGTTACTACACTTTTCGCTATAACGGTATTGACTTCTTTGCCTTGGATTCTAATACATTTAACGATCCGCCACCTCTACCTAAAACAAAAAAAGGTGACTTTGATCGCAAAGTCTTGGAAAAACGTCGTGAAGATTTAGAGCAAGAAAAGCTGCAAATCATTGAGAATTCAGCAAAGCTTGATCCCAAAAAGCCTCATGAAGCCGACCTATTAGACGACTCGCAGTCCAATCTGTCACAAATTGAAGAAATGATTGTCGATATCGATAAGCAACTAGCCACTGACAAAACAATAGTGACTGACACTGAACAACTGGAATGGCTGAAGCAGAAATTAATTGAGTCATGGAATACTGCCGAAGTTCGGGGACGGGTGATTTATTTCCACCATCCTCCCTATGTGACTGAGGCGACCAAGTGGCAACAAGCACAAACTCTGATCATTCGCGATCGCCTTCGTGGTGTTCTGGATGCGGTGGCTAAAAAAGTAGGTTCTCTAACTCAGGGGCGTGCTTTGGTCGATTTAGTATTAAATGGTCACGCGCACTGCTTAGAACACCTTGAGACAATGGATACGGGACACGCTGATGCTCATATCCACTGGATAGTTTGTGGCGGTAGTGGGTTTAGTCTGCGACGACAGAGGGCTGAGGGTGCAGATTTGATGGAAACTTTTGGAAATGAAAATAGATTAGTGGCGCGATCGCATCTCTTCGTTGGTCGCAATGGTCAAGGTTCTCAGAAGCGACGACCTTACTCAGGTTTACGCATTGACGTTAAAGGCGATGGACAGCCCAAGTTTATTGTCCGTCCCTTTGTTGCAGAATGGCATCAGCGGCAATGGCATAATCGTGAACTTGAGCCGTTAATCATTTAAAGAATGGGCATTAATGAACTGGTAAATAAACTAGAAAAATCTGGAAGACCGCTCTTATCGATTCCTATAAATGATAATTTTAAACATTGGGAACCCTTAAAGATCAAAGTTTATGAACGCAGCCGACGATAAAACGATTGTTCGCGAGTATTTCAATTCCACAGGGTTTGAGCGTTGGAGGCGAATCTACGGCGATGGCGAAGTCAACAAAATCCAATTAGACATCCGCAATGGACACCAGCAAACTGTGGATACTGTTCTTGGCTGGCTGAAGGCGGATAACAATTTACCAGAGTTATCAATTTGTGATGCAGGTTGTGGTATGGGTAGCCTGAGCATTCCCCTAGCGGTAGATGGTGCCAAAATCTATGCTACTGACATTTCTGAAAAAATGGTAGAAGAAGGCAAAGATAGAGCCATCAAAACTTTGGGAAATGCCGAAAATCCTACTTTTGCTGTGCAGGATTTGGAATCGTTAAGTGGTGGTTATCATACCGTTATTTGCTTAGATGTTCTCATCCACTACCCCCAAGAAAAAGCCGATGAGATGATTTCTCACCTCTGTTCTTTGGCACAGTCGCGGATAATTCTCAGTTTTGCGCCAAAGACTTGCGCTTTGACTATTCTCAAGAAAATTGGCAGTTTCTTTCCTGGGCCAAGTAAAGCCACTCGTGCATATTTGCATCGTGAGGCTGATGTGGTGAAAATTCTAGAAAGTAATGGCTTTTCATTGCAACGAGAGTCGATGACTCGGACTCGCTTCTATTTTTCCCGTTTGCTAGAAGCTACACGTAAGTAAGGTTAAAGTCGCAGCAAGATGAATATTATACCTTTGCTGCGATTTGACAATCTCAAGGCTTAAAACTGGTAGGTATTCCAGGGGCTACCCCTACGCTAGTAGTAAATTAATATACTGGAACCTGGAACCTTTGCAAAAGTCAGGTTAAAATCCTAACAAAGTTCAAATCTGAAGTAGAACTATGAAGACTGCTGAAAAATTGGCTGCTGGTTGGCTACTGACACTCGGATTCATGTTTTTAACGCTATCAGCAACATCGCTATTTGAAAAATTTGCTACACGTAAAGCCATCATATTACCCATAGATGAGTATGATTTTCCTGCACTCAATACTACTTATGAAGCTGATAATACTGCTGTTAGTGGTCTAATTTTTGGCGTGCCAACGCTAACACTGGGAACATGGTTAGCATTGGGATTATACCGTCAAAGTCGGCAGGAAAAAAAGGCGCTTAATCAACAAGTTAGCGATCGCCTCCAATCGGTTTTTTATGAGATGCTACAAGAAAATCATGGGCGTGTAACTGTTTTGGGCTTTGCAATGCAGTCACAACTACCCGCAGCTAATGCCAGACAATTTTTAGATGAAAAAGCTAAAGAATTCAATGCAAACTTTAAGGTGAACGAAGAAGGGGCTATATCATATCATTTTGATGTCTAATTGATATCCAATGACTTGTTAAATTCCACACCAACTTACGGCTAAGTCTAATGACGCAGATTTTTTTGAGCATAGCTGCCGTTTTAGGCGGTTTGTCGGTGGCTGCTGGTGCCTTTGCTTCCCATGCATTGCGAGAAAAAATTAGTGAGCGGTCGCTAGAAATTTTTGAGACTGGCGCTCGTTACCAAATGTATCATGCTCTAGCACTTTTTCTTGTAGCATTACTAATTAGTCGCACCGAATTTCCTCAACCCACCCTTGTAATAAGTGGATGGCTTTTCATCATTGGCATTGCTATTTTCTCAGGTAGCTTATACGCCCTTAGCTTAACTGGTATTAAATCCTTAGGAGCGATAGCACCACTAGGCGGTGTAGCTTTTTTAGCCGGTTGGGGTGCTTTAGCTTTTGCCGCTTGGAATCTAAAGTTGTAAAAAAAGTTAGGAATTAAGAGTTAGAAGTAAATGAATTAAAACTCCTAATTCTTATCTCCATTTGTTGAAGCCCAATTCCCTCCTTTTGACATCGTAATTTATATGAATAGACCACAGTGGGCATTATGATGTCCACACTATAAGCTTTTATGAAACCCGCGCGGGCGGTTTTTTTGTGTGCAAGATGAACCATTATTTATAATAGCCAGGCATCTTTTCCAAAGTGGGACGCACCCAATATTTTTGAACAAACAGAATTTCCAAATTCATAAAATTTATTACCGTAATATTACAGAAGCCACAAATATAAAAAACCAATAGACTTGTTACTAAATAACATCTAAGAAATTTTACATCTCTAATATCATTCAAACCCATGAAACGACGCAACTTACTTTGGTATTCGCTCTTGTTTACAGCTGGCTGTACAACAGGAGTAAATTCTACTAATAATAGCTCAGATAAAATGGCAATAACTGCACCAAAAAATCTAAAATTTGCAGTTACAGATGTCGTTGGTATGAAAGATTTACAACGAGATTATGGGCTTTTTCGTACCACATTAGAAGAGATATTAGAGACAAAAATTGAGTTTTTTCCTGTAGAAAATCCTACAGCAGCAGCACCAGCACTGTTATCGAGAAAGGTGGATATTGTATTTGCAGGGCCTTCAGAATACTTGATTTTGAATTCTAGGGCAAAAGCTATTCCGATAATTGCCATTGAGCGCAGCAACTACCATTCTATTATGGTAGTTCGTGCGGATAGCAAAATTAAATTATTAGCTCAATTGAAAGGCAAAACAATTGCCATGCGGAAAGTTGGTTCAACCTCTGGACATCTTGCTCCCACGAAGTTATTAATGGATGCTGGATTAGATCCCAAAACTGACTTCAAAACTGTCATGTTAGATGATAAAGGAGTACAAGCTTTAAAAAAAGGTGAGGTAGATGCCTGGGCGACTGCATCTGATAGATACAAAAGTATTTTGGAATCTGAAGGCTTACTTGAGAAAGATTTTTCTGTAATATTTACAGGGCCTTTACTACCTAGTGATGTATTTGTTGCTAGTAATCAGTTGCCAGCTAGTTTTATAGAAGATATGCGATCGCGTATGATTAAGAATCAAGATAAACTAATTCAAAGTTTGCTGACTGCTAAAGCACTTAAAAGATATAAAGGAAGTAAATTAATTCCGGCAAATGATGCTGATTATAATATGATTCGTGAAGTTTATCAAAAAATCGGGCAAGGAAATTTCTTATAATAATATCGCCGATAAATGAATGATAGCTTCTACAAAACGCTATTTTAAAAAAAGTTTTATCTTACTTAGTCACTTAACTGATAACTGGAACATTGCTAAAAAGATTAGTTATGGCTATGCTGTGGCAGTTAGCATTGCTTTTATAGGCACAACAAGTGGTTTGCTAATTGCATACCGTTATGAAACACTTGCCCAGCAACAGTTAAATTTATCTTATCAACAACAATCTCTCTTAAAAAATTTAGAAACTAAAATAACTAGAGTCAGACTACATCCGCAAAGATTAGTTACTGTTTTGGAAAATTCTATTTGGTTAGAATTTGAAAAAAATAGATTTCTAGATGAAATAAGTCAAGTTAATCAACAGTTATCTAAACTAGAAACTTTTATACATACCCATACCTATGATTCGACAATCAATAATACAGATTTGTTGCAATTATCGAATAGTTATAAAAAAAATACAAAAATCTATATTCAGACAGTAAAAGATTTTTGGCAGCAGATTGAACAAGATAAATTGTCAATAAAAGAAGCCAAGGCTGACCAAGAAGAGCTACTTACATTTTTCAAAAAAGAAGTTAATCTCTCTGTTGAATTCGAGAAACTTTCAGATGAATTAATTCGGATTATTGGATATGCTGAAATTCAAGAAAAGCAAGCAAATGCTAATTTTGATAATGCCCAAAAATTGCGAATTCAAATTATTATTGTAAGTATGCTGTTATCAGCTGCGATCGCAGCTATACTATCACTATATACTAGTAGGTTAATTGCCCGTCCCCTACAAATAGTTACTGACGTTGCCAGAAAAATCACGCAAGAATCAAATTTTCAACTTAGAGTTCATGTCACAAGCAACGATGAAATAGGAACATTAGCTACTTCCTTAAATCAATTAGTGGAATGGGTGGGAGATTATACCCAAGAACTAAAGCTAGCTCGCCAAAGTTTAGAGCAACGTGTAGAAGAACGAACCCAAGAACTAGAACTAGCTCGCCAAAGTTTAGAGCAACGCGTAGAAGAACGAACCGAAGAACTTCAAAAAACCCTGCAAGACTTAAAAGAAGCTCAAGGGCAATTAATCCAAACAGAAAAAATGTCTTCTCTTGGGCAGATGATAGCAGGTATAGCTCATGAAATTAATAATCCTGTTAATTTTATTTATGGTAATATCCAGTGTGTCAATGACTATACTCAAGACTTATTTAGTTTAGTGAGTTTATATCAACAAGAATACCCAGATTCAATTTTATTAATTGAAGAAAAAATCGAAGAAATCGATTTACATTTTATTAATGAAGATTTGCCACGTTTGCTTTCTTCTATGAAAACTGGTGCTGAACGCATCCGTGAAATTGTGTTATCTTTGCGGAACTTTTCCCGATTAGATGAAGCTGATATAAAGGAGGTAGATATTCATGAAGGAATTGATAATACTCTGTTAATTCTCAATCACAGACTTCAACCAGAAATTGAAGTAATTAAAAAATATGGTAATTTACCTTTAGTTGAGTGTTATCCAGCAAAACTCAACCAGGTGTTTATGAATATTCTGAGTAATGCAATAGATGCTTTGCTAGACCAAAAAGCTGATTCAACTAAAAGTCAACAAATTATTATAACTACATTAAATGTAGATGATATTTACATCCAAGTAGGAATCAGAGATAACGGTTTAGGAATTCCACCAGAGATTAAAAATAAACTATTTGATCCTTTTTTCACAACTAAGCCAGTCGGTAAAGGTACTGGGTTAGGTTTAAGTGTTTGTTATCAGATAATTGATAAACACAAAGGTAAAATAGAAGTGATCTCAGAATTTCAACAAGGGACAGAGTTTATCATTAAATTACCTATTAAAACGCAAACAGATTAGTATCGTTACTCTATGACAACGCAGAATTAAAAATTACTGGACTTGTAATTTTAAAAACCTTACTTATAGTTATCAAGAACTAGATGAAGTTAAACGACAAGCATTTAGAGAAGAGATAGCAGCGATACGTTGTCTTTGCGTTAGTCTTCGTCGAAATGAGACTCTACATCCATACGATCATGCAAAACACGAATAATATCGATATGTTCATCGGTTTCCTGATAAAAGATCAAATGTCGTCCGATGTACTACTTCCGATATCCTGGGCGAATATCATTACAAGTTCGTCCCCTGTGTGGCTCTCGTGCTAAGAGATGAAAGCAATCGTCCAACATAGCAAGATAACGGTTTCTCTGCTCAGTACCCCATGTTTTTTGGGTGTAGCGACCGATTGATAGTAAGTCCTGCTTGGCTAATTGAGTAAGGCGAAAGGCAAGGTTATTCACGGTCAAGTTCTGCCAGCAGCCCTGATAGAGAATAGTCAGCAAATCCGCTGTTCTCCCCTTCTGTTAATGCCCGTTGCAAAGCGGCAAGCTTTATTTCTCGTTCTTCTAAAAGGCGTAGTCCAGCTCGAATCGCTTCACTGGCACTATTGAAACGACCGCTTTCAATCTGATTGGCGATAAACGCTTCAAAATGCTCACCCAAGGTAACACTTGTATTTTTTTGCATACAATTTCCTCCTGTGTAATACCAATATATAATATTTTTTGGTATTACTCCAGCGTAAACTTCAACCTAAAAAGAGTAAGTATTTCACTTTCCAATATTATCGGGCGTACTTCTTAACCCTAAGGGTAGTAATCAAGATGTAATGATGGAGAAGAGGTCAATAGGGCAGCATTCGCTAACGAGAATAGCGCAAATTTATCAAAAAATCAGCTAATTCTCAGTAAAAAAGCTTATTCTATAAAACTATTGGAAACAAATACTTTAATCATGTGCCGTTTACTTGCCTACCTCGGTTCGCCTATTTCTCTGGAACATCTTCTGTATAAACCAGAACATTCGTTGATAGTCCAGAGTTATCAACCCCGCGAAATGACCTCTGGGGTAGTAAATGCAGATGGCTTTGGTGTGGGTTGGTATCATAGCCAAAAAGATACTGACCCTTTTATCTACAAAAATACCCTGCCTATTTGGAATGATATAAACCTACCCAATCTCAGCCGTTACGTTGAATCAAAGTGTGTACTTGCTTATGTCCGCAGTGCTACATCAGGACAAGCGCTAGATTTTGCTAATTGTCAGCCGTTTAACCATCAACAACAGCTATTTATTCACAATGGACGAATCGAAAATTTCCGTAAAACATTATACAGAGAAATCCGCAGCATTTTAACTGAAGATTTTTACGAAAAAATTAATGGCAGTACTGACTCCGAACATATTTTTGCATTGTTACTTTCACAATATCAAATTAGCAAACATCAACCTCCAGAGTATGCTTTACGCAACACATTATTAACGCTTTTAGAGATGGCAAAACGCTATCAAGTAGAAGCCTCAGTCAATGCAATCTTTAGTGACGGACATCGCCTGATAGCCTCTCGTTTTGCTACCACTTCACCGCCTCCATCTCTTTACTGGATACGAGACGATCCGACTTTCCCAAAATCTGTAATAATTGCATCCGAACCTTTGTTTATAGGTAATTGGATTACTTGCCCAGAAAATAGCATCATTAGTGTGGGAGCAAATTGTGATATCCAAATTGAGCAAATATAGTGTGAAGGAGTCTATTTTTCAGGACTTCTATGAATGTCGCCGGAAAACTTTTGCACTGTTCCAGAATATGGACGAAGCCACATTCTGTAGTCAGCCTCATCCTGACTTTAGCCCTGTTGGTTGGCACTTGGGGCATATTGCCTATATCGAGTCTTTATGGCTGCTAGAACGCTGTGCAGGTAGTCCTTGTTTATTCCCGCAATACAGTAAGCTGTTTGCAGCTGATGGTTTACCCAAATCAGAGCGTGTTAAATTACCAAACCTAGCGGAAATCCGTTATTACCTGGACACAGTTAGAGAAAAAGTTCTCGAATACCTAGAAGTGGTTGATATTGAGCAGCAAGAACGTCTCTGGCGTTTTTTGATTCAGCACGAAAGCCAGCACTGCGAAATTAGTAGCTTTGTGTTGGAATTGGTGAAAAGTCAAGAGTCAAGGGGAGCGAGTCATGTGCGTATTTTGTCCCCGTTGAGGAGCCACCCCTATGTGGAGGTTCCCTCCGTTGAAGGGAGTGGCGTTGAACTCGCTCTCAAGAGTCAAGAGTGCCGAATTCTCCCTCTGGAAATGATTAAAATCCCAGCAGGTGAATTTGAGCAGGGAAGCGACTCAATTAAGGCACTAGATAACGAGCGCTTTGCCCATAGAGTATATTTAAATACATACTTGATTGATCGTTACCCCGTGACTTGTGAACAGTATCGCGTATTTATGGAGGCGGGAGGCTACCAAAATTCTCGTTGGTGGTCACAATCTGGGTGGCAATGGTTACAAACGGAGTCAGTGACACAACCACTTTACTGGTGCGACGATGCCTACGGCGGCAAGCTACGCAATTGGGATAATCACCCAGTTTGCGGTGTTAGTTGGTATGAGGCCGAAGCATACTCGCGGTTTGTGGGTAAGCGGCTACCCACAGAAGCCGAGTGGGAAAAAGCAGTCAGTTGGGACGCACAAGTTAATCGTCATCGCACCTATCCTTGGGGAGATCAAGAATTAACCACTCAACGTTGTAATTGCGATCGCTTAATTGGCAGAACAACGCCAGTGAATGCCTACCCTGCGGGGCAAAGTGCCTATGGTTTACATGATACTCTCGGCAATGTCTGGGAGTGGACGGCTTCCTGGTTTAAAGGGTACAACGGGTTCCAAAGTTACCCTTACACAGGTTACTCACAAGTTTATTTTGGCGACAAACACCGCGTTTTAAAAGGCGGTAGTTGGGCAACTCCTCCTTGGATACTGCGTTCTAGTTTTCGCAATTGGTATCATCCTGGTGTGCGCCAGATTTTTGCAGGGTTTCGCTGTGCAGCTGATTAAATAACGGGTTAGCAATAGCACTTAGGTGCTTACTTGCTGTCATTTTAATGCAATAATTCCTAAAAATAGCTTTAAAGCTTGAGTAATATGACTCAGGCATGATTTTATTAGCTATGGCTATGTGTTTCACTGATTGGGGTAAAGGTCTGCTATCAAAGGTAATCTATTACGCCAACAATACGGAGGTTAAATGTCGATATCTAAAACTGTTAACAGCAATGTTACTTCTCAAAACAGTATTGAAAAACGCTTGCAGATACAGCGTTTGGTAAAAGCAACCCAAGTAGTTACACTTAGCGCCGGGAGTGATGTGATTAAGGGATTAACTCAAACACCTAAATCTTTACCCCCGCATTACTTCTATAATGACCGTGGTTCTGAGCTATTTGAGCAAATTTGTGATTTACCAGAATATTATCTCACACGCACAGAGACAAATATTTTACAGCAGTGTGCTGACGAAATTGCCAAGATAACTGGCGCTTGTGAATTGGTAGAACTTGGCAGTGGCAGTTCTACCAAAACACGCATTTTACTAGATGCATATCAGCAACGAGGCTATCCCCTGCACTACTTACCAATTGATGTGTCTACAGGCATATTGGAAAGTAGTGCCAAGCAGTTACTAGGAGATTACCCCTCACTACAAGTTTATGCACTGGCGGGAACCTATGAATTAGCCCTTGCACAACTCCTACCAAGGCAATTACCCAGTCGGATGATTTGTTTTATTGGTAGCACTTTAGGTAATCTTACACCTGGGGAGTGTGATATTTTATTTAGTGAAATTACAGAAGCCCTGCAAGTGGGTGAGTATTTCTTGTTGGGAATAGATTTACGAAAGCCGAAACAGATTTTGGAACCAGCTTATAACGACAGTCAGGGAGTGACAGCAGCATTTAACATGAATATGCTGGAACATTTAAATCAGCAGTTTGAGGGGAATTTTGACACCACGCAGTTTGAACACTGGGCGTTTTACAATGAAAGTGAGCATCAAATAGAGATGCATCTACGCAGTTTGCGATCGCAAATTGTCGAATTATGCGCTCTTAACCTCAAAGTTAATTTTGCACTAGGTGAAACCATCCTCACCGAAATTTCTCGCAAGTTTGACCTCAATGCTATTAAGCAGCAACTCACCGCACAAGGTTTATTACCTCTTCATGTGTGGACAGATCCAAATCAGTGGTTTGGTTTATTGCTCTGTCAGTTGCAAGCATAAAGCAAGCAAGTTAGAGTATGCCTCATATATAGATGAGATTTGTCCTATCCAACAAGAGAGATTTTAATTGTTCTCTCTTGTTAGGGCAGTATTTTCACTAGGCAAAGTTGCTTATCGTGTATATAATATATTAATGCAACTCCCGATCAGTCAAAACGATTGAACTAAATTTTTAGCCGCTGATTATTGCTGCATCGAAGTTGTAGGAAAAATTCTGCCGAATATAGGAACCCGTACCTTAAGCTTAGTTGCAGTTATATTGGCATTAGCAGCAGAAGAATTATTAGCTGCATCAGCGAGGATAGGTGGTTTGTTATTAGTAGAATCGGCAAAATCACTCAATTGGATAGCTGAAGGTGAGTTTGAAGATGTGGAACTAACATTATTAGTATTTTGACTGTTGGATTGGTCAGGAGTTTGAGCTTGAGATGGAGTAACCATGAAAATCGAACTCGTTCCTAATACTAGTATTAGCAGATTACAAATATATTGTTGCATGGTGATTATTCAAATTGGTTAATAAAGATTCAAAGCTTCAAGAAGTTGTGTTGATTTGCAGTTTAAAATAAAGCCGCGATTTTCCCAGATAAATCATTACGTTGTCAAATAAAACCTGATTGCAGCGATTCCAATACGGTTCGGATAAGACTTGATCCCCCCAACGCCCCTTAAAAAGGGGGGGCTAAGAATAGCTCTATTTCCCCCTTTTTAAGGGGAGCTACTGCGGTCTTGGGGTCTCCCCAGATGGAGCAAGTGGCGTGGACTAAGGGGGATCTTTAAGGACTATGCAGCTTAACCGAACCGTATTGACAGCGATTTTATATGAACAGACTACTAGTGTATTCTTCACATTTCAATGCAGTTTATTACCCACATTCCGCAGATATTAAATCAGATTTGAGAATTATGAATTTGGAGAAACTAAAGCCTGAAATGATAACCATGTAATCATTTCAGGCTTTTTCCAAGTAAAATAATCTAGTCAGGGAAAGAAAGAAAAAAACATGAAAGAGCCTCAAGTTGGAATAAAAGTTCTAGATATAGACCATTTAGGAATAGTAGCAGGAATAATAGACGAGATGGAATTGGTAGAAGAAGTGAATAAAATAGTGGGAATAAAAACAAGAGAAAGCCTAACACCAGGACAAGTAATGAAAGCAATGATATTGAATGGATTAGGCTTTTTAAGCGCCCCATTATACATATTTGAGGAATTTTTTGTAGGGAATCTTCAGAATACTTAATAGGAGAAGGAGTATTGCCATCACATTTAAATGATGACAAATTAGGAAGAGAGTTAGACGAATTTTATCGAGTAGGGATAACGAAGTTATTTACAGCAATAGCAATAAAATCAGTGCATAAATTCCAAGTAAAAAAGGAGATTATTCATTTAGATGGAACATCCATGTATGTACATGGAGAATACGAAAAAAAAGAAGCAATAAATGGTTCTTGCGTTACTTTTATGGTAAAAATCAAAACAGCTACGATTTAATCAGCAAAGTTTTAAATCATTGAAGCTTAAAACTATTTATAGGTAAGAGGTTGTTTGAAAAGTTTTGAGGGGTCAAATTTTATGCTAATCGCCTCACCATGATCCGGATCATGGCAAGATTTAGTCAACAAGGAGGGACGTAGAGATGGATTAAGTGGGTGACCTGAGATTCGAACTCAGAACCAATAGATTAAGAGTCTACTGCTCTACCGTTGAGCTAGTCACCCGCACAATTAACAAATATAGCAAACTTCTGGCAGATTTGCCAGTACAGCAGCCCAAAAAACAAATTAAAGCGGAAATTTGATGGTAAAGGTGGTTTGACCTGCTGCACTATTTACACAAATTGAGCCGCCTAAATGTCTGACCATTTTCTGCACTAATGCCAATTCCAATCCAGTGCCGCTATGTTTCCAAGGATCATGTTTGGAAAGGTGATAAAAAGGCTCAAAAATTCGTGACAGTTCGTTGCTGGTAAGCTCTATTCCTGAATTAGTAATATTAAGCTCTACTGCGTCCTCTGTCAGACCAGCATAGACTATTATGGATTTGCCCGGTGGGGTATATTTACAGGCATGGTTAAGTAGTTCGGTGATAATCCGTTCTAAATCTGTGATATCTGTCTCAAAAGGCGGCAGTGCCTGATCAACACTCAGGTTTAACTGTTGCCGCTGGCAGCTGGTAAGGTCTCGAAAAGATTCAACAATGGGATGAAGCCAGGTTTGTAAGTCAATAGCAATCAAAGTTGGGGGAGCGGGTTCGGCTTCCAGAGATGTGAGTGTGAGCAGATCGTTAATTAACTTGTTTTCTCGCCCACACTCGTTATGTAAAATCTGTAAGAGTTGCGGAACTATTTCTATATCTAATATTTGTTCTGGTGTGAGAACACTTTCGAGAGTTTGGGCTGCAAGGCTGATGCTAGTTATTGGTGTCCGCAGTTCTTGGGACAGGGTTCTCAGAAATTCGTTTTTTAGCCGATCGCGTTTTTCTAGTTCTTTAACCTGTGCCTGGGTTTGTTCATAAAGCTGGGCTTGACGAATGGCGATCGCACATTCATTTGCTACCTGCTGCACTAGTTCAATTTCAAATTCATCAAAGGCATCTTGTGTTGGTCTTGTTAGCCAAATATTTCCCAAAATCCCTTGAGGATCGAAAATTGGACAAGCCATCTGGGACATAACCAGCAAGTTGGGTCGCCATCCAGGTACAATTTCCAAAAATTGCAAAGGTTGTTTTTGCAACAGCGACCGATAAACTTCAACATGGTTTGCAATCTGTCTGGTCAATCCTTGACACTGGGGTAGGTTAGTAGTGTACTCGTAGGTAATAGTAACCAGAGTTTGGCAGGTGCTATAGAGTTCAATTTGGCAACGATCAAGGTTTAGTAACTGTGCTAATTCCTGGGTAACTGTTTGCAACACCTGACTTTCATTTACACTGTCGCGGATTTGTTCTCTTATGCGTCGCACCAAAGCTTCAAAATGTCGCATCTGCTGCAACTGATTTATGTGCTTTTGTTTCTGTAACTCGATCTTTGCCTTGAGATATTCAGTCTGCTGACGAAGTTCTGCCTGCCCAGCAGCAATGCCGATTTGAGTTGCCAACTGCTTGAGCAAGTCAGTTTCTGTCTGCTGCCATTGACGCGCTTGGTGGCAATGTTGGGCAATCAATAGTCCCCACATATCTTGCTCTTTAAAAATCGGTACGACTAGATTGGCTTTTATCTGCAAAGAAGCGAGGAAATCTATATGGCAAGGATGCAGCCCGGCTACATAAATATCATCGACAACTTGAATGCAACCCCGCCCGTAGTGTTCTCGATGTTTGCCACTAAAGCAGGGATCGGTGATGTTTTTTCCCAATAGTGGCTCATTGGTAGCTAGAGTTGATTCGGCAATGATTACCCCACTGCCATCAGGCTCAAAGCGATAAATCAGCACGCGATCGCTTTTCAAAAATTGCCGCAGTTCAATTGTTGTCTGATGCAGAATTGTCTCTAATTCTACAGACTGGTGAATTCGCCCAGCGATCGCTTCTAGTAGTTGCTCCCGTTCAGCTTGGAGTCCGACTGTTTGTTCTGCTTGCTTAACAGGGGTAATATTGCTACTAGTACCAATCAATCGGTAAATCCTGGAGTTAGTATCCCGTAGTGGGGTGAGAGTCGTACTCCACCAAGTAGGAACCCCCTGGAATTGCAAACATTGTTCATAAGAAATAATTTTGCCAAATAGCACGCAGTCACCATAATGCTGACGCACCGTACCAGCATCAGTAGGAGAGAGAATATCCTCTGGTTTTTTGCCCCGGAGATCATCTGAGCAAATACCTATCCACCGCTCATGAGCAGGATTAAGTGCGACATACTCAAAATCTCCATTCTCCAGAACATCTACTACAAATATTGATGCTTGCACAGAATCATACATACTCAGCAGAAACTGCTCGCTACTACTTTTATTGTCTACTTCTGTACCAAAGAGAATCTGAGGAGGTGATAGTTGTGTCAATTCTGTAATTAATTCAGTTGGATTCACATTCATGCGAGAGTCTCTGTCTGGTATTACTGACTCCTTTAGGCGCTCTCTTGTAGTAGATGCACCTTAGCGCCTATAACAAAGTATTGTCAGCCGTTACTCATCGAAATTTGGATCTTTCTCTACTTCTGATCAGAAATATCGGAAAGCTAATAAATAGGAGTCAGCTTAACAAATCCTGCTTTCTGAATACAAAAATACTTTTGCAGGTTAAAGCAAAGTTACTAAAGTTAATTCTTAACAGTTTTTTAAGATCATTAGATAATAAGTGTAATCATTAAGCTACATCAATTAAATTTACAATTCTTAATAAACTTATTGAGTGAGTGCGAAAATAATACTTAATTGCATCCTTAGTCTAAGATGCTTGTTTGGCTTGTCTACAGGTTGGTTGCTATTCGTTTTGCTTAAGCAATTGTTCTAAGATTCTCCCCAAGGTTTCCACAGCAGCATTAGTTGACACCTGGTCATAGTATAGTTTCTCCTTTTTTATTTTCCCCGATCGCATTTAAAAATTCCTTATTTGATCGAGTATTGATTGCTTTTTTGAGTTTGAAAACTATCGAACCGCCATCTCTGCGATAGGATTCCACCAACGCCCAGCGTCTCGTAGAGAAGCCGCCAAGAGGAGAAACAGAAAATTTCATAAATTTCAATTAGGGGCGAAGAAGCGTCATAAACTCCGCGCTCAACTTTAGTAGCGCGGAGTAGTTCATACTTTAAAATACTTTTCGTTCTTCCAAATGAGCGTTAATCTCCTGCGGCGATCGCCACACGGGACGCAACTGTTTGCGAGCGAAGAGTTGTATTTGATCGCCAACATGAGGCGAACCTGGTTGAGTTGCATTTCCGTAGCTGGTAAGAGCCATTGCGCGTACTGGTTGAGAAAATTCTACTGCTGCTACAAAGGAATCACCACCTATAGATTGGAAACGTCCCTCTGTTTCTGGTGAAAAATTCACAACTCGAAAGGTTCCCAAATATCCGTCGGCACCGTTGCTTGGTAAATTTATATTACCAGTCCGAAGGCGGAAAACTTCTCCCCAGCTAATATCTAGGCTGCCATAGGTCTTTTGTATTTCTGTCGCAACTGCTTCTAATAATGCTACAGCTGCTTGCGGATTAGCTAAACCATCGGGGGTGGTACGTGGTTGGGTTTCACTCCAAGGTTGACGAAATGCTTGGTCAAAGTCTAGCTTGTCTGCCCAAGCAGCAAACAGCACTGCACCTTGGCTATTTGCATTTGCTTGTCTATCCCATTTTGCTAAAACATCAGCCGCTTGCTGGGCTAATTTATTGCCTTGCTTTTGTGCAGACGGAATCAAATCATCGAGAATCCGATCTGCTAGTTCCAGGTATGTAGAATGCTTGTAAGCAATCATTTCCTCAAAGGAAATACTATCGTCTTCAGCCAACATTCTGGCTGAACGCTGTGCCCGGAAATCCATTGGCCCTCGTGGTGCCATGTAGGATGGATAATTATCTGCTTGGATGGCGGTGGGAAAAGTAGTAGTCCAAGGTGCGTCATTAGCATTTTGTAACCAACCACTGGGTGGGTCAATTACTTTCGGCAAATCTTTATAAGGGTGAATTTTAGTCCATAAAGTTTTGGATGTATCGCCGGGGATTATGCCTTGCCAGTATGCAAAGTCTCCTTCTTTCCGCACGGGAACCAAACCGTTGAACAGGTGCATAATATGACCATCACCGTCTGCATACATAACGGTAAACATTGGGAGTTGCAAGCGTTGTAGCACCTTCTGAAATTGGGTGAGGTTTTTGGAGCTTGCCATATCCCACCACTGTTTCAATATACCGGAACTATCTTTACCAACAACACGCAACGCTACAGGTTTACCATCTTTTCCTGTGATTACAGGCCCGTGAACACTACTTTTGACTGAGAATGTTTGCTTACGCAAGGAGCCTTTTTTTTGCTTTACCTTCAAGGAAAAGGTTGCCGTTTCAAAGGGGCGAACTTTGCCATCGAAGAGATAGCCGTCTTTTTGTAATTTCAGTTCGTAGGCATCCCAACCATCATGAGTATTGACGGTATGAGTCCAACCTAAATTATCATTAAAGGCGATCGCCAGTACAGGAATGCCCACCAGTGTTGCCCCATAAGCATCAATCCCTGGAGCCGTAATTTGTGCTTCGTACCATAAAAATAAATCACTCCAAGGCAGGTGGGGATTGGCCAGTAGCATCGCCTTACCACTGGCAGATCGTTTTGGTGCGATCGCCCAACCATTAGAACCTGGCGCAGACTTTGGATGGGTAATATCTGCAACTCTTCCCGCATCGACTACAAAAGTAAACAGAAGTACCCGTTGCAGGTGACTTAGTACATCCTGCGCCGTCACAGGTAAAACCACTTTTACTTCATCGTCAATTAAATCAGGATGCTCTTTGGCATAAGCATTGATACCAACCGCAAAGGCATTGAGATAATTCCGAAACGCAGAATTTTGTGCTTTATACCAAGTGCTGGCACGTTTGGGTACTCCCATTGTCAGTACCCATTTATCTGATTCTAAATAATCCTCTCCCCAATATTCGGCAGCCCGTCCCCGTGCTTGTCCGTAAAGGCGCAGTAGTAGGTTCCCGTGACTTTGCATCTGCGCCCAACCAAATGCTTGAAAAGCACCCTGTGGATTATTACCATAAATATGGGGGATACCATAAGTATCCCAAAGAATTTCTGTCTTTTTGGTTACAGAACTAAAACTTTGACTACTCACCACCAAAGTAAAGATGATACTGAGTAGAAAAGGTAAAAATCTTCGTGATTTTTTCTGCCAGCCTAAAAGATGATCGAGCTGAATTTTAGTAGCAAAAAACATTGGAGTTGTAGTGTAAATATGATAAATTCTGCTGACAAATACAAACTGCTTGTCGGCTTACTCTATTACTTGGTCTGCTCGGATGACTCTTTTGCGACCACGCCACATAATAAAGCCAGTCATGAATAGAATTAATGGTGCTATTCCTAGAAATACATAGAGAATGCGAGTTTTAATTCCCCCGAAAGTACCGAAATGCAAGGCTGCAATGTATTTCCAAATTTGATCGCTCAACGATTGTGTTTGTTGATTATCTAAACGCAACACTTTACCAGTGTATTGATCTAGATGCACTAGATTAGCTAGTTTGTCACTGTTGTCTGAAAATTTTTTATACACCCAGAAGGTATCTTCAGGACTAGTTGCTAAATAAACAAGAGTTGTTTCTGCATTAGGTAATGCTACGTCAGCTTGTTTTAATATTTGTGAAAGTCCTAAAGAACGCTTACCTAATCCAGGCTGAGAAACAGGAGTTTCTGCTGGCTGTGGTGATAAGAGAAGTGCATTAATCAGAGAGTCAGTAAATTCATAAAAACTATAACAAATTCCGGTGAAGGCTAACAGAGCAAGGAAGCTAGATGTAATGATTCCTGTAACTTTGTGAACATCAAAGTTAACTCGCTTAGGATGAGCTTTCCATTTAATTTTGAACCCAGTAATTAACCTCCTCCAACCTGGCCATAGTGCTACCCCTGTTATAGACAAAATCAACAACAGCAACCCTGTAATACCAACTATCGTGATGCCAATTTTTTCTGCAAACAATCTGTAGTGCAAATTTAGAATCAAACGATAAAATGTATATCTTTCAGGGCGATCGCCCATAATATACCCTGTATATGGATTGATAAATATTTCGTAGCGACCATCTAAATAAATCTGCGAATTTGCATTTGGTACACTCATATTGACTTTGTATGGATGATGGCTATCTTCTGGAATCTCAATTCCAAAAGCTTGCCAATCTGGGTAAGCTGCTTGAGAAATTTCAAGAATTTTTTCTGGTGATAGGCTTTGTCCCACAGGAGTTACCCGGCCAAATTGTTGGGATATAATTAGATCATCAACTTCGGAATGAAAAACTAACAAACTACCTGTTAAGCCAATCAAAACCAGTAGCAATCCTACTGTTAAACCGATATAGCGATGTAAATTAAATATCAAGTCGCGGAGTTCTTTTGCTTTCATTAATTTTTGACCTCAAAAGCAGCAATTGCTCAATCAGGATAATTGGTTGTTACCAGGTAATTCGATATCCAATACTCAAGGTTGTGCCTTGACCTGCATAGTTTCCACTATCAAAAAAGGGTGCAAAGTATTGTGAGTAAACTGGGAAATATTGATTATTGAACAAATTTTGGATACCAATTTGTAGTTCACCTGCACCTAGTTTGATGCTACTGAGATAGTCTACTGTTACATAGCTGCTGATTGCGCCACCATCAACCTCATCTTCAAAGGCGCGATCGCGATCGCCTGAATAAAGCAGTTGCAATCGGTTTCTCCAACCTTTGATAGTTTCGTTCTCTATATAAGCCGTCAATTTCAAAGGCGGAACTGTGATGCTATTTAGTGCTAGATAGTTACCATCATTGTCTTCATCATTTTCACCTTCTGTCCAGGTGGCTGTACCGCCAAGTTTCCAACCTGTTGCTGGCTTTACGTCAACAGCAGCTTCTATACCATAGATTCGTTGAGGAGCGCGAATAGTTTGTAAGAAGTCGTCGATGACTTCAAAGTTTAAACCCAAGTCTGAATGATTATAAAAAGCAGCTAGTGATGCTTGTACATTTGGCCATTGTCCCCGAATCCCAATTTCGTAATTGTTTACTTTTTGTGGTTCGGTCAGTCTTACCGAATCGCCAACATTTACAAAGTCATCAGGTGGTAGCCTTAAGACTCTACCAATATCCGGTACTGAAAAGCCTTGAGCAAAGTTAGCAAACAGACTGATATTTTCTGTCGGTTTGTAGACAATACCTGCATTAAATACGGTGTCATCAAAATCGCGCCCACCTCCTTGAATATTGCGTCCATCAAAGGTGCTGTAGTCATCAACATCAAATCCGATGCGGACGTGACGTAACCCGCCACTCACTTGCACGCTGTTATTTATATCCCATTGCAACTGAGTGAACAAACCAAGGTCGTTGAGGTCATAGTTAGGTACAAAGGTACGTTCTTCAATTTTCCGGTAAACCCTACCGCCAGTGCTATCTAACTCATTAGCATCAAAAATTTCAAACCTTTGAGAACTCTGCTCGTTCGTGTAGTCAATTCCCCAAAGTAAACTAACAGTCTTTGCTGGAGTTAAAGGAGTTTCGATTTGTAATCGTCCACCAATCTGTTGTGAGTCTCCAGGTGTATTGAAAACAAAGCCTGTAAAGCCTTCACGGTCATCGTTAGGAAAACCACCAGGGAAGATGTTTTTCCGAAAATACAATTGAGAACTCAGCTTGCTACCAAAAATGTTGTCATTGGTGTAGTTTAAATTAACTAAAGTATTTTTCAGAGTATCTGTATTCCTAGCCCCGATAACAGTTGTTCCTTCTGGTAGGCGGATGGCGCGGGATTTTTGAATACCAGGAATGTTATCAATTTCAGGATCGGAAATAAAGTCCGTGTCTTGTTCCTGCTGGTAATGATTGAACGTAAATTGCAAGCGTTGTTCCGGTGACAATTCGACTCCGATCTTGGTTAAGACGTTCAATTTCGTGATGTCGTCTTCACCTGAAAAGTTAGCAATGCGATCGCCTTCTGCATCATAAAAACCCGCAGCAGTAGCGAGAGAAAAACCCAAAGTATAGTCAAATTTGCCTTCAGTACCAGATATTTGATGCGACAACTTATAGCCGAAACTATCTTGAGAGTGGGTTAAAGAAGTGTTTAAACCAATGTCTGTTGTAGAAGTTAGTTTTTGACCGCTTGGCCTCTTAGTAATAATGTTGATCACACCACCGGTAGCCTGACCACCATAAATTGCGTTGGGGCCGCGCACAACCTCAATCCTTTCAATTGCGCTGGGATCGATGGTTGACAGTGCAGCTGGAATAGATTGCAAATTACTGTTTTGAGGAACGCCATCAATTAAAACGGAAATGCTGCGACCTCGCAAAGTCTGCCCAAAAGTATTACTACGATTAGTGGGTGAACCAAAGCCAGGAACGGTTTTGGCCAGAATATCAGTTAAGTTAGTGTTTAACTTTGCTTGTTCTTCAATCTGTTCACGCCCAATCACAGTTACAGAACGCGGTACATTCAGCACGTTCTCTTCGGTACGGGTTGCTGTCACTACGAGTTCAATTGGTTCATCACTTTCAGCTGTTGACTCACTAGGTGTTGATTCACTCGCTGGTTGTTGTGACGATGGTTGTTGTGATGATGGTTGTTGTGTCACTGATGCAACAGGTATAAAGCCAAAAATCAAACCCTCATCACCATCAAACAACTCGACAGTTGGTAGCCCTGACTCTCCTGTTACCGTCAATCGGACAGTATTCGGATCTTGATTAGTTACTTGTAAAAGCGAAATTCCTGCTGTTGGCTTCTCTTGGCGAAATGTCATCTCACCATTAGATAGCCGCAATTGAGCGTTGGGAATATCAGCAATGTATGTATTGCCCTCGTTCTTTGGTGAGACTTGCAACTTGTCCCCTTGAGAAGTCTCTAAGATAATCTCTACACCCTTGTCGGTGGAATTAACTTTAACCGCCGTAACTGGGATGACCGCTTGTAGTGGCACCTGAACTAGGTTTTGGGCGCTAGTATGGGGCAAATTTATCTGTGAATCAACTTTCTCAGAACTTACACTTGTACCAGAGCTTGTGTCAGAGCGCTGCTCGTCTATTTTTAGTGTCTCCTGACTTAAGGCAGGAGTTATCAACAGCAAAAAAAATCCGCCTGTAAGCAACAGGCTTTGAAATAGCTGATCTCGTTTCATTTTTATCCTCAACACCAGTGGTGCCGCTTTACTTGTACTTGGCGACACAGCAAGTTATTAAAACATATTCGCATTACATATTAGGATAAATCGTTGCTCATTACAAATAATTTTGTCATTAACTAATAACTTTGATAAGAATTTTTAGAATCAGCTGTTGAACAACGCTAGAAGGCAGTGGGATCTGGAGGCGATCGCCCAAAGGTCGGTGAATAAGCCGCCCTTTAAGCGAAAATTCGGATCTTCAACTTTACATAAATTAAAATTCCTTGGCTTTTAATTGCAAAAGTGCTTAAGAATTTTTCTGTATCTACCCTCTCAAAAATTGCTATAAGTCAATAAAATCAAGCAATTTGATGATTTAATGGCCAGAACTAACTAAAGGACAAGGACAGTATATTAATAACCTCAGCTAATTTTTATAAGACTTATTGATAATTTATACTTATAATAGATAGCTTGCAATTGCAATTAACTTCTATTAAACTTGGCATTATTAATTGAAAATAAGTCTCAATTAAATTAGTTAAAAATAGCGATCCTAGTCACCAAAAGGCTAGTTGTGGTTGCCCCATCATTTCTTAAGTGCCAGCAATAAATCCTCTGGATTTTGTGCTTCTGATGGGTGTACAGAGTTTAAGATTTTTTTCTCTAAGAAGGAATGAAGTAAGTTTTCCCTCTTTCATTTTCAAGATTATCAGTGTGCATCTCAACGGTTGAAAGCAAGATGAATCAAGCTTTTCATGGCTTAAAAAGTTCTCCTGAATACTCTACAGTTGTTGATATCCTCCACTTAAGAAGCTCTACACAAGCAGAGCAAATTGCTTTTACCTTCTTAGAAGATGGAGAAACAACACAAGCAACACTGACTTACCCTGAACTAGATCGGCGATCTCGTGCGATCGCATCTCAACTACAAGCACTAAATTTAAGTGGGGAACGGGCCTTACTGCTTTACCCACCAGGACTAGATTACTTGGTTGCTTTTTTTGGTTGTCTCTATGCTGGGGTGGTAGCTGTTCCAGCTTACCCACCGCGCAACCAGCGCAACACACCGAGAATTAAGGCTGTGGTAACAGATGCACAGGCAGCGATCGCTTTGACTACAACCGCAATTTTGCCCACAGTTCAATCCTTGCTAACCGGAAATTTGCAATGGCTAGCTACTGATAACCTAGAGCCAGGAATAGAAGATACTTGGCAACAGCCGATTATTCATCCAAATACTTTAGCTTTTCTGCAATATACATCAGGTTCTACAGGTACACCAAAAGGCGTGATGCTCAGTCATGGTAATCTGCTGCACAACGCAGCCATGACTTACCAATTCATGGAGCATTCAGATGCAAGTAAGTTTGTCTCCTGGCTGCCTACTTACCATGATATGGGACTAATTGGAGGCATACTACAACCTCTATATGGTGGTTTTCCTTGTATCTTAATGTCTCCAGCATCTTTTTTGCAGCGTCCCTACCGTTGGTTACAAACAATTTCCCGTTATGGAGGAACCACCAGTGGCGCTCCCAACTTCGCTTATGAACTGTGTATTGAAAAAATTACATCCGAACAACGTCAAACTCTTGACTTAAGCAGTTGGAGTGTGGCTTTTAACGGCGCTGAACCAATTCGTCAAGAGACTCTAGAGCGATTTGTAGCTACCTTTGCTGAGTGTGGTTTTCGTCCAGAAGCCTTTTATCCTTGTTATGGCATGGCAGAAGCTACTTTGATCGTATCTGGTGGCGTTAAGTCTGAATTGGTGGTATCCAACAATGTCAACAAAAGCGCTTTAGAACAAAACTACATAATTAATGCGGTTGCTAACGACGATAATTCAATAACATTAGTCGGCTGTGGTCGCAGTATGCCACAACAGCAGGTTGTAATTGCCAACTCAGAAACCTTAACTCGTTGTGATCCCGATGAAGTTGGGGAAATTTGGGTGCATGGTCCGAGTATTAGTCATGGTTACTGGAACCGTCCAGAGGAGACAGAACAAACCTTCCGAGCCTATCTGCAAGATACAGGAGAAGGTCCATTTTTGCGAACTGGAGACTTGGGCTTTTTACATAATGGCGAACTCTTTATTACAGGTAGAGCCAAAGATTTAATTATCATTAGAGGACGCAATCTCTACCCACAAGACATTGAACTAACCACAGAATGCAGCCATAAAATGTTGCGTCTAGGAAGTGTAGCAGCCTTTGCAGTAGAGGTGGAAAAAGAAGAACGGCTGGTAGTTGTACAAGAATTAGAGTTTCGTGCCAAACCTAATATAAATGAAGTCACAGATGCTATTCGTAGAGCAATTACAGAAGAACATGAGGTACAAGTTTATGCAGTTATTTTAATCAAAGCTGGCACTATTCCTAAAACTTCCAGTGGTAAAATTCAACGTCTGGCTACTAAAGCAGGATTTTTGGCAGATACATTAGAGGTTGTTAATAGCAGTATTCTAGAAATTACCCAAACAAAGGCAGAAAAAGATTTTCTGACACGCACAGAATTACTAGCGGTAGAACCAGAACAACAACAGCAATTATTAAATTCCCATTTACAAGAGCTTGTAGCACAACTGCTGAGGATAACACCTTCTCAGATAGACGGCGAACAACCTTTGAGTAACTTGGGTTTAGATTCCCTCAAAGTCTTTGAGTTAAAAAACCAGATTGAGATTAATTTTGGAGTAGCTATATCTGTAGCTGACTTCTTTGAAGGCGCTAGTATAGCTGAGTTAGTAAACCAAATACTAACCCAAGTTAATAACAACCTGACTAGTGCTTACCTGCCCATTTCTAAAGTAGAGATAACCACTAGCTTACATCCACTTTCCTTTACTCAACAGCAGTTGTGGTTTATCAATCAACTGCAACCAGGAACAGCTACATATAACATTCCTGTAGCTATTCATCCGACAGGGAAGTTCAATGGAACTGTATTGGTTCGCAGCCTCAACGAAATTATTCAAAGACATGACATCTTACGGACAAGCTTTGAAATCATTGATGGTGAACCTGTTCAGAAAGTTTCAGATGTTATGACATTAACTTTACCAGAAGTTGATTTGCGCCATTTGGCTGACGAACAGCAGCAGATTGAAGTACAAACATTATCTCTACAAGAGGCTCAGTCATCTTTTGATTTAGGACAAGCACCCTTATTGCGAGCAAAGCTGTTGCACTTGCAGCCAGAACAGTCAATATTAATTTTGACGCTGCATCATCTTGTTAGTGATGGTTGGTCAATCAATATTTTAGTTAAAGAACTTTCAGCAATTTATCAAGCTTTCTCTGCTGGTAAACCCTCACCTATACCAGAACTATCTGTACAGTACACTGATTTTGTGTATTGGCAACGAAATTGGTTGCAAGGCGAAGTTATAGAAAATCACTTAGCCTATTGGAAGCAACAGTTAGGTGAAAATCTCCCTGTACTACAATTACCTACTGACCGCTCCAGACCTCCAATACAAACTTTTCAAGGAGCGCAGCAGAAGTTTGTATTGTCTACAAAATTAACTGAGGCTATCAAACAGTTAAGTCAACAGGAAGATGCTACTTTATTTATGACTTTGTTAGCGGCGTTTCAAACTTTGCTTTACCGCTACACAGGTCAAGAAGATATTCTTGTCGGTTCACCAATTGCTAACCGTAACCGTACCGAGATAGATGGGTTAATTGGGTGTTTTATCAATACTTTAGTGTTGCGTACTCATATAGATGGCAATCCCAGCTTTAAAGAATTTTTGGGACGAGTGCGGAAGGTAGCAATTGATGCTTATACTCACCAAGATTTGCCATTTGAAAAGCTGGTAGAAGTGTTACAACCAAGTCGGGATTTGAGCTATAATCCGTTGTTTCAGACGATGTTTGTGCTTCAGAATCCGGCATCAGATTCAATCTGGAGAACTGAGGAACTTGATACTGGAAGAGTTGAGTTTGACATCTGCCTATCCATGATTGATAGGGAAGAAGGATTGGTAGGGACACTAGAATACAACACCGACTTATTCAATGCAGATACTATAACCAGGATGGCAGGGCATTTCCAAACCTTGTTAGAGGGTATAGTTAGTGATTCCAAACAGCGGATTTCTGAGTTACCACTATTGACATCAGGTGAACGTCAAACGCTGCTGGTGGATTGGAATAATACTAAAGTCGATTATCCCCAAAAAGCTTGTATTCATCAAATATTTGAGCAGCAGGTAGAAGAAACACCGGATGCGATCGCTATCATCTTTGAAAACCAACAGCTAACATATCGGCAGTTAAATAACCGCGCCAATCAGGTAGCACACTATCTACAACAGCTAGGTGTTAAACCAGAGATGCTAGTTGGTATTTGCATGGAACGCTCTCTAGAAATGGTGATTGGGTTATTAGCTATCCTCAAGGCTGGAGGTGCTTACTTACCACTAGATCCTACCTATCCCCAAGAGCGTTTAACGTTCATGTTGGCAGATACCCAAATAAAGGTTTTGCTAACACAACAACATCTAATTTCAACACTGGCAACAACAAACGCGCAATTAGTTTATTTAGATAGCAACTGGCAAGAAAATTTCGCTCATCAAAGCCAAGAAAATACCTTAAATACTGTTAAATCGGAAAATTTAGCCTATGTAATTTATACCTCTGGTTCTACAGGAAAACCTAAAGGTGTGATGAACACCCATCAAGGGTTATGCAATCGCTTGCTGTGGATGCAAGATGCTTATCAATTAACAGCAACCGACAGAATTTTACAAAAGACACCTTTTAGCTTTGATGTCTCCATTTGGGAGTTTTTCTGGCCTTTAATTACGGGTGCAAGTTTAGTTTTAGCTAAACCAGGAGGTCATCAAGATAGTGCCTATCTTGTGAAGTTAATTGCCAAATTGCGAATTACGACTTTGCACTTTGTTCCTTCAATGCTACAAATATTCTTAGAAGAGGATAACTTAGATGAATGTAATAGTATTATCAAACGGGTGATTTGTAGTGGTGAGGCACTTTCTGCTGACTTGCAAGTAAAATTCTTTGCTCGTCTAGATGCAGAACTACATAATCTTTACGGGCCGACAGAAGCAGCAATTGATGTCACCTTTTGGAATTGCGATCGCAATTCTCAACAGCGTATAGTTCCTATTGGTCGTCCCATCGCTAATACTCAGATATATATTTTAGATCGGGTCTTACAGCCTGTTCCTATCGGCGTTCCTGGTGAATTGCATATTGGTGGTATAGGTTTGGCGCGGGGTTATTTAAATAATCCTGAGTTAACTAACAAAAGGTTTATTCTTAGTCCTTTTGAGCAAGAAAAACGCCTTTATAAAACAGGAGATTTAGCACGTTACCTTCCTGATGGCGACATCGAATTTTTGAGAAGAATTGACCATCAAGTAAAAATTCGTGGTTTCCGTATTGAGCTAGAAGAAATAGAGGCAGTCTTAACACAACATCCAAATGTCAAAGAAACAGTGTTACTTGCCAGAGAAGATATTATAAATGAACGCCGCCTAGTTGCTTATGTAGTTATTGAGTCAGAAGTAGGATTTTCTATTAGTGAATTACGGCAATACCTGAAAGAAAAATTACCTGAATATATGCTTCCTTATGCCTTCGTGATCATAGAAGCATTACCTCTAACTCCGAATGGGAAAGTGGATCGCCGTGCTTTACCTGCACCGGATAATTTGCGTCCAGAATTAGCAATTAATTATCAATCTCCCCAATCAGAGGTAGAAAAAACCATAGCTAAGGTTTGGAAGCAAGTACTCAAGATAGAAAAAGTAGGCATTCATGATAATTTCTTTGACCTTGGTGGACATTCTTTGCTGGTGGTGCAGGTAAACAATAAACTACGAGAGATTTTGAACCGAGACTTATCAGTTGTAGAAATTTTTCAGAATCCAACTATTAAGTTGCTGGCGCAACATTTAAGTCAAAAATTAGAGTTACAAAGTGCTGAAAAAAGAATGCACAGTTTAGCTGATCGCGTACAAAAACACAGAGAATCACTGAAGGAACGTAACCAAGCATTCATGCAGCGACGCAATAATATTAAGTAATTTCAAAGGGAAGTTTTAATTTATGGAAGGTATTGCTATTATCGGTTTGGCTGGACGATTCCCTGGTGCAAAAAATATCACGGAGTTTTGGCAGAATTTATGTGATGGAGTTGAGGCAATTTCTCAATTCAGCGATGAAGAGTTAATTGCTGCTGGGGTAGATCCTTCATTACTCAATAACTCTAACTATGTAAAAGCTGGTGCTGTATTAGAAGATATAGATTTATTTGATGCTGGTTTCTTTGGCTTTAACCCTAAAGAAGCAGAAATGACTGACCCGCAACATCGTTTATTTTTAGAATGCGCCTGGGAAGCGTTGGAAAATGCTGGTTATGATGTTCAAAGATGTGAAAGTCGAATTGGAGTTTATGGTGGTGCTAGTTTTAATAACTATTTAACTTTTGATATAAATAGTGACCACATTGGCTCTGCTAATAGCTTCCAAAAACTTATCGGCATTGATAAAGATTTTCTGACTACCCGTGTTTCCTACAAATTAAATCTAACTGGGCCAAGTTTAACAATACAAACCGCTTGTTCTACTTCTTTAGTAGCAACTGTTTTGGCTTGCCAGAGTTTACTCAATTATCAATGTGATATGGCCTTGGCTGGTGGGGTTTCGATTAGTGTACCTCAGAAAACAGGGTATTTACATCAAGAAGGAAGTATCTTATCACCTGACGGTCATTGCCGCGCCTTTGATGCCAAAGCAAAAGGGACAATTATTGGTAATGGTGTGGGAGTGGTGCTATTAAAGCGGTTATCAGAAGCGATCGCAGATGGCGATCATATTTGTGCAGTGATTAAAGGTAGCGCCATCAATAACGATGGTTCTGGTAAAGTTGGCTATACTGCACCCAGCGTCAACGGACAAGCAAAAGTGATTGCGGAAGCATTAGCCCTGGCTGATGTTGAACCTGAGACAATCAGCTATATCGAAACTCACGGTACAGGAACTGCTTTAGGAGATCCGATTGAAATCTCTGCTTTGACAAACGTTTTTCTGACTGAGACTCAGAAAAAAGGTTTCTGTGCGATCGGTTCTGTCAAAACAAATATTGGTCATCTAGACGCAGCAGCGGGAGTTACAGGTTTAATTAAAACTGCTCTAGGGTTGAAACATAAGTTAATTCCCCCCAGCTTGAATTTTGAGCAACCCAACCCTGAGATTGACTTTAAAAATAGCCCTTTCTATGTCAATACTCAATTGAAGACATGGAAAGCAGGAAGAACTCCTAGACGAGCGGGAGTAAGTTCTTTAGGTATTGGCGGAACGAATGCTCATGTAATTCTCGAAGAAGCGCCATCTGTGAATGAGCCGGAAAGTAAGACAAGAGATTATCAGCTGTTGCTGCTATCTGCCAAAACTGACTCAGCATTAAAAACTACAACCAAAAACCTAGCTCAACATCTCAGACAGTATCCAGAAGTAAATTTAGCAGATGTAGCCTATACACTTCAAGTCGGACGGAGAGAATTTAATCATCGTTGTATGGTGATAGCCAAAGATTCTAAGGAGGCAGCCACTTTATTAGAATCGCCAAGAGTTTTCATTCACTGCCAAGAAGATATAAAGCGTGCGATCGTTTTTATGTTTCCAGGACAGGGAGCGCAATATGTGAACATGGCTAAGGGACTCTACCAAAGTGAATCTGGATTTCGAGAGCAAGTTGATTATTGTGCAGAGTTCCTCAAACCTTTGTTGGGATTAGATTTACGTCATATCTTATATCCTGATGTCGAACAAACAGAAGAAGCTACACAAAAACTACAACAAACAGAAATTGCTCAACCTGCGTTATTTGTAATTGAGTATGCTTTTGCTCAGTTGTGGATGAGTTGGGGAGTATACCCGCAAGCGGCGATTGGTCATAGTATTGGGGAATATGTGGCTGCTTGTCTAGCAGGTGTCTTTTCTCTCAAAGAAGCTTTAATATTAGTCGCCAAACGTGGGCAATTGATGCAGCAATTACCAAAGGGGGCAATGTTAGCTGTTTCGTTACCCGCAGCCGATGTTCAACTTCTTTTAAATCCAGAACTTTCTTTAGCAGCAAGTAATGCTCCTAGTTTATCTGTAGTATCAGGTACAACAGAAGCGATCGCTCACTTGCAAAATCATTTAAATTCACAAGGAATTGTCTGCCGTTTGTTACATACTTCCCATGCTTTTCATTCTCAGATGATGAACCCCATCATTGAAGAATTCACAGAGCAAGTGAGAAAAGTTAATCTAAAATCTCCTGAAATTCCTTTTATTTCCAATGTCACAGGCACATGGATTACTGCAACAGAAGCCACAAACCCTAACTACTGGGCAAGACATTTATGGCAAACTGTACAGTTTAATGCTGGAGTGCAAGAACTACTTAAAGATGCAGCAAAAATTTGCTTAGAAGTTGGCCCCAATCGCACTTTAAGCACATTGGTAAAACAACATTCCGTAGAGCAGCAAGTTGTATTTTGTTCTAGCCGCCATCCCCAAGAATCCCAGTCAGATGTAGAGTTTTTCTTAACCACCTTGGGACAACTTTGGCTAGCAGGAGTACAGATAGATTGGTCTAGCTTTTATGCTCAAGAACAACCCCACCGCATCCCTTTACCAACTTATCCGTTTGAGCGCCAACGTTACTGGATTGAATCACCCAAACAGCAAGGCGAAGGCAAGAAAAGTGCTATTTCAAATACCAAAAAACCTGATATTGCTGATTGGTTCTACATCCCAAGTTGGAAACAAACTATTGCACTACAAAACCGGGCGGAGGAAAAATCTTGTTGGCTAATTTTTAGCGATCGCTGTGGTGTCGGGAAACAAATCGAGCAACGGCTAGCACAAGCTAATGATGATATGATTACCGTTATCCCAGGAGAGGAGTTTACAAAACTTTCTGATCACAATTATGTGATCAATCCTCGGCGTTCTCAGGATTATGACACTTTACTTCAAGAATTAAAGTTGTTGGGTAAAATGCCGAATGCGATCGCGCATTTATGGAGTTTGACGCAAAATCTCCAAACTGACTATGAAACCAGTCAATATTTAGGCTTTTATAGTTTGCTATTCCTCGCTCAAGCAATTGGCAATCACAATCTGACAAATTCCATCCAAATCACTGTTGTAAGTAACAATATCTACGATATCACGGGTGCAGAACAATTAAGCCCACAAAAGGCAACTATATTGGGTTGTTGTCAGGTGATTCCGCAAGAGTACCCCAACATTATTTGTCGTAGTGTTGATATTGTCATCCCCTCATCAGAACAAGAACGCCAGCAGTTAATAGAACAACTTATATTAGAACTCAAGGTAAATTCCTCTGATTCTATAGTTGCCTACCGAGGTAAACATCGCTGGTTGCAAAACTTCGATCCAGTTCGTTTGGAAGCTACCAGTGACCACACGCGGTTAAAGGAAAAGGGAGTTTATCTAATTACGGGTGGTTTAGGAGGTATTGGTTTGGCGATCGCAGAATACCTTGCCAAAACTGTACAAGCTAGATTAATTTTAGTTGGACGTTCTGGTTTACCCTCAAGACAAAAGTGGTCAGAATGGCTATCTACCAGGGATGAAAAAGATACTACCAGTCTCAAAATTCAAAAGGTGCAAGCGCTAGAGAAATTAGGCGCACAAGTGCAAGTAATTAGCGCCGATGTTACCAATCTGACACAAATGCAACAAGCGATCGCAGAAACATTAGAAAAATTTGGTCAACTTAACGGCGTGATTCATGCGGCTGGAATTGCCGGAGGTGGGATTATCCAACTGAAAACACCAGAAATTGCTGCTAATGTATTGGCTCCAAAAGTCCAAGGAACATTAGTACTTGCCGAAGTACTTAAAAATCAAGATATTAATTTAGATTTCTTGGTTCTTTGTTCATCACTTAGTGCAATTTTAGGTGAATTTGGACAAGTAGATTATTGTGCAGCTAACACATTTTTGGATGCTTTTGCTCACCAGAATACAAATAAAACTGGATTATATACAGTAGCAATTAACTGGGATGTCTGGCAAGATATTGGTATGGCAATTAATCCTGCTGTACCTAATAAAATTAAACAGCAATTACAAGAACGTCTAAAACAAGGTATTATATCTGCTGAAGGTGTAAATGTATTTAGTCGGATTCTTGGTATTAAAGCTTCTCAAGTTGTAGTTTCGACTCAAGATTTACAAGCAAAATTTTCAAGCAAGTCACTTCTACTGGAAGAAATAGCACAATTTCAACAATCTGAATCGAACTACAAAATTAGCAGAGAAAGGGAAAATTATCTAGCTCCAGAAAATGTAATAGAACAACAAATTGCTGAGATTTGGCAAGAACTTTTAGGTATTGAACAGATAAGTAGCAATGATAACTTTTTTGAACTAGGTGGACATTCATTATTAGCAGTGCAAATCCTTTCTCGATTGCGAGAAAAATTTTCAGTAGAACTAACTTTAAGGACTCTACTATCTGAAGCTCCAACGATAGCAGAATTAGCCAAAATAATTAGCGATCGCCAATCTTCATTGAACGACAGTCAACTTTTAGAAAACTTATTAGCCGAAATTGAAAATCTCTCAATTACTGAAATTCAAAAACAACTGACAGAAGCATCAAACCTAAAATAAAACTTGTAGAATTTCCACTCTTCTTTTGTAACTTTGCGTGAGGCTTTATTAAACTATGAATGAAATTGCCCAAAGAATAGCCTACCTCTCCCCCGAACAACGGTTACTATTAGAGCTACGCCTACAACAAAAAGGCATCAAGCCATCCAATTTACAACTAAGTATTCCTTTAAGAAAAAACTTGGATTATCTGCCCTTATCTTATAGTCAAGAGAGGCTGTGGGTTCTCCATCAATTACAACCTGATATTCCCTTTTATAACGAAGTCAATTGCTTTCGCCTTACAGGTTTTCTGAATTTCACAGCCCTAGAAAAGAGTTTTCAGGAAATTTTGCAACGTCACGAAGTCTTGCGGAGTAGATTTGTGACGGTAGAAGGGCGACCAATTCAAGTTATTACACCAAGAGAATCCTTCGTTTTACCAATTATAGACTTTAGTCACCTGCCCGAAAGCGATCGCCAACCTCAAGCCCTACAATTAGCAACTAAAGAAGCTCAACAACCCTTCGATTTAGCTGAAGAAACTTTATATCGAATTAAGCTTATACATCTCTCTCAAGAGCAACATATACTACTATTCACAGCCCATCATATTGTTTGTGATGGCTGGTCTATGGGAGTATTTATCCGAGAACTGAAAACATTATATACAGCATTCTCTGCTGAAAAACCATCACCTTTACCAAAACTACCGATTCAGTACGCTGACTTTGCAGATTGGCAGCACCAATGGTTACAAGGTAACATTTTAGAAACTCAGCTTGCCTACTGGAAACATCAGTTAAACGGTACTTTACCAGTTTTAGAACTACCTACCAATCGCCGACATTCCCAGGTAGATAACATTCGGGGTGCAACCCAATCTTTACAGTTGTCGTCTGCACTGACTCAGGCATTAAAAACCCTCAGCCAGCAACAAGGAGTCACATTATATATGACTCTACTGGCAGCATTTGAAATTCTCCTCTATCGCTACACTGGTATTGCAGACATTCTAGTAGGTTCACCCATTGCTAACCGCAATCGAGCCGAACTAGAAGGACTTATTGGTTTATTTATCAACACGCTTATACTACGCACTGACTTATCAGGTAATCCCAGCTTTCAAGAATTACTCAAACGAGTCCAAGAAGTAACTCTTAATGCATATTCTCATCAAGACTTGCCCTTTGAAAAGTTGGTAGAGGAACTACAACCTGAGCGAAATTTAAGCCAATCACCACTATTTCAGGTGATGTTTATCTTGCAAAACTCGCCAATGCCTAGCTTAGAGCTTCCAGGTTTAATTGTCAGTCCATTAGCAATTGATAACGGAACAGCAGTATTTGATTTGACTTTGATTGTAGTTGAAGCTGCTGGATGTCTCAATGTCGTCTTTGAATACAATGCTGATTGCTTTGATGCTGACACCATAACTAGAATGTTGGGACATTGGCAAACCTTACTCACAGGTGTAGTAGAAAATCCGCAGCAGAGAGTTGGAGAACTACCTTTACTGACCTTTGCAGAGCAGCATCAAATTTTTGAGGAATGGAATTATCATGAGACAGAACTGAATATAAAGCATGATTGTTGCGTCCATCAGCTAATAGAAGCACAGGTAGAAAAAACGCCAGATGCGATCGCCATAGTCTGGGAAAAAGCAGAACTAACTTATCGGGAACTGAATAATCGAGCCAATCAACTAGCATACGATTTACAAAAGCTGGGAGTAGGAGCAGAAGTCCTGGTGGGACTGTGCATAGAACGTTCCCCAGAAATGATAGTTGGGATGTTAGGCATCTTGAAAGCGGGAGGCGCATATTTGCCACTAGACCCAACCTATCCCCAAGAGCGTTTGGCATTCATGTTAGAAGATGCCCAAGTATCAGTGATTGTCACCCAAACCCAAGTATTAACAAAATTACCAAACTACAAAGCAGAAGTCATTTGTTTAGACGAGCAATTGTTGACAGCAGATCACAGCAATTTGATCAACCGAGCTACATTAGAAAACCTCGCTTATGTAATTTATACTTCTGGTTCTACAGGAGCGCCTAAAGGCGTGATGATCGAACACAGGTCGTTGGTCAACTTCACGCAAACGGCAATTGAGCAATATGAATTAAAAGCTAACCAACGCATCCTGCAATTTGCTTCAATTAGCTTTGATGCAGCAGTAGAAGAAATATTTCCGTGTTTGGTAACAGGCGCAACCTTAGTCATCCGCACTGATGAAATGCTCGGTTCGATACCTGAATTTCTCGAAAAATGCCGTCAGCAGTCAGTTTCAGTATTAGACTTACCAACAGCATTCTGGCATCAACTTAGTTCTGGATTATCAACCCTGAATTTAGCTTTACCAGAAACAGTGCGATTAGTCATTATTGGTGGAGAAAAAGGTTTAGCCTCACAAATTGTTAGTTGGAATCAGCGAGTAGACCCGCAAAAAGTACGATTAGTAAATAGTTACGGCCCTACTGAAACAACAGTTGTCGCTACAGTCTGTGATCTATCGACATTCACATCTGGGGCTGAAGTACCCATTGGCAAAGCTATTCCCGGTTATCAAACATATATTTTAGACTCGCACCTACAGCCAGTACCAATTGGTGTGTCAGGAGAATTACATATTGGTGGTATTGGTTTAGCCAGAGGTTATTTGAATCATCCAGAATTAACAACAGAAAAATTTATTGCTCATCCCTTTAGTCATCAACCAGGAGCAAGGTTATATAAAACTGGGGATTTAGCTCGTTATTTACCCAATGGAAACATTGAGTATCTCGGAAGGATTGACCATCAAGTTAAAATTCGTGGCTTCCGAATCGAATTACAAGAGGTAGAAGCAGTCATAAGTCATCATCCAGCAGTACAAGAAGCTTTGGTAATTGCGCGAGAGGATGAATTAGGTAATAAACGGCTAGTTTCTTATATTGTGTTTGCTGGGGAATCAATATCTGTTAGCAAACTCCGCCAGTTTGTGCAAGAGAAGTTGCCTAATTACATGGTTCCATCAGCTTTTGTGATTTTGGATGCTTTACCTATCACCCCCAACGGTAAATTAGACAGGCGGACATTACCAATACCTGACAGTATTAGTTCAGTCGATTTTATCGCTCCGCAAAATTCCGTGGAAGCAGCCTTAGCGCAAATCTGGTCTGAAGTACTGGGTGTGCAACAGGTAGGCATTTATGATAATTTCTTTGAATTGGGCGGTGATTCAATTCTTAGCATTCAAGCGATCGCTAAAGCAAACCAAAAAGGTTTACGATTGACACCAAAGCAATTATTTCAATATCAAACAATTGCTGAATTAGCAACGGTTGTTGATACTAGCCAAGCTGTTTTAACAGAACAGGGTATAGTTAGTGGTGCTGTACCTTTAACACCAATTCAACACTGGTTCTTTCAACAGAATCAGCAAAACCACCACCATTGGAATCAATCTATCTTGCTGGAAGTGCGGCAAGCACTCAACTTTGAGTTATTAGAACAGGCTGTACAGCATTTATTGATTCACCACGATGCCTTACGTCTACGATTTATTCCAGATATTAATGGCTGGAAGCAAATAAATGTAACGCCAAATACAGATTTACCCGTGTGCCAAATTGATTTATCAATGCTGGGGGAGGACGAGCAAAAAGTAGCCATAGAAAAGGCTGCTAATCAATTGCAAGCTAGCCTTAATCTTTCCCAAGTCCCGTTGATGCGGGTGGCGTTGTTCGATTTAGGCAATCAAAAACCTAGCCGTTTATTGATTGTGATTCATCATTTAGCTGTGGATGGTGTTTCGTGGCGAATTTTAATCGAGGATTTACAAACAGCTTATCAACAACTTTGTGATAATCAAACTATAGTTTTACCAGCTAAAACTACTTCATTCAAGCAGTGGTCAGAAAAATTACTCAAGTACGCTCAGTCAGAACAAATACAACAAGAGCAACACTTTTGGCTGCATAAAATACCGCCGCGAATTCCTCAATTAGTTACAGATTATCTAGATGGTAGTAACACAGTCGCTTTATCTCCTACTATGACAACAACGCTCAGTGTTGCAGAAACTCAAGCTTTACTCCAAGATGTGCCAGCAGCTTACCGCACTCAAATCAACGATGTATTGTTGACGGCTTTAGTGCAAGCCTTCGCTGAGTTCACTGGTCAATTATCGTTGTTGATTGATGTGGAAGGACATGGACGAGAAGAACTTTTTGATGATGTAGATTTGTCGCGTACAGTCGGATGGTTTACGTCAGTTTTCCCAGTGTTTTTAGAAATAGAAAATCATGCTGCACCAGGAGAAGCACTACAGGCAGTTAAAGAACAACTGCGGCTAATTCCTAATCGTGGTATTGGCTATGGATTGCTACGTTATCTTAGTGAACAATCGGAAATTATCCAGCAACTACAGTTATTACCTCAACCTGAAGTAAGTTTCAACTATTTAGGACAAATAGATGGGAGTTTTTCACCAACATCAATGTTTGGTTTAGCTGAAGAATCAACTGGTTCTCCCTATAGTCTGGAGGACAATCGAGCTTACTTACTAGAAATTGACGGATTGATTGCAGACGGTCAGCTACAGATGGTTTGGAAGTACAGCGCCCAAATGTATAAACGCTCAACAATTAATAGTTTAGCTCAGAGTTTTGTAGAGAAATTGCGATCGCTGATCATCCACTGTCAGTATTCGGAAACTGGAGGTTATACACCATCAGATTTCCCCTTGACACACTTAAGCCAAGAGGAACTAGATGCGGCATTGGGAAAAGTTGAATTTACCTAAGTACAGCTTTGTGTAAAGTCGTAATGTTTTTAAACGCAAAGGGACGCAAAGGAAACGCAAAGTAACGCAGAGTATTACCTAATTTATTTAGCTACGAATTAATGAAATATTGTACTAAGAACAGCAATGAGTACCAAAAATATTGAAGATGCTTATAATTTATCGCCCATGCAGCAGGGAATGCTGTTTCACAGCCTCTATGCACCTGCTTATGGGGTATATGTAGAACAAGTCAGTGCGCTTCTTGAGGGCAATTTGGATGTGATAGCCTTTGAACAAACTTGGCAACAAGTAGTAGACCGACATCCTTGCTTACGCACAGCTTTTGTTTGGGAAGATTTGAAAAATCCCTTACAAGTCGTGGGACGGCGCGTACAATTGCCAATAGTGATGCATGATTGGCAGTACATGACTGCCGAAGAACAACAACAAGGCATTCAGGAATTATTGCAAGCAGAGCAAATTCGTGGTTTTGAGCTATCCAAAGCTCCATTAATGCGTTTGACGCTGATTCAACTGGCAAAAACCAGCTATCAATTTATCTGGAGTCATCACCATTTGCTGCTAGATGGGTGGTCTACATCTTTGCTATTAAATGAGGTATTTGCCATTTATGAGGCAACTTGTCAAAATCAAACCTTGCATTTAACCAAACCCCGGCCTTATCGAGATTACATTGCTTGGCTACAGCAGCAGTCTTTGTCAACCGCAGAAACTTTTTGGCGAGAGACTCTTAGAGGTTTTCAGGTTGCGACTTCGTTCAGTATAGATACTATTTTTAATAAAACGAATGCTGTTAGTGAGATTGCCCATAATGAGCAACACATTAACTTATCAACAGCAACAACCAACGCTCTGCAAGCTTTAGCTCGTCAGCATCAATTAACGCTGAATACCCTCGTGCAGGGAGCTTGGGCTATACTCCTTAGTCGTTATAGTGGTGAAACAGATGTAGTTTTTGGTACAACTGTCTCCGGGAGACCAACAAGTTTGAGCGGTTCGGAAAGGATGGTAGGGTTATTTATTAATACCTTGCCAGTGAGGGTAAAGATTGCATCCGCACAATCTCTTTTACCTTGGCTCCAGCAGTTACAAAGCCAACAAGCTGAGGCAAGACAATACGAGTATACCCCCTTAGTAGAAATCCAGCAGTGGAGTGAAGTAACTCCCGGTTCACCTCTGTTTGAAAGCCTAGTTGTATTTGAGAATTACCCTTTAGACCCCCAAATACACAAAGGTAGGGGCGAATTAGCTATCAGTAAAGTTCAGATTGTAGAACAGACAAACTATCCTGTAACTTTGGTAGTGATACCTGGTGCAGAGTTGAAGTTAAATATTTTCTCCGATCGCTACCGTTTTGAGCCACAAGCGATCGCACGAATGTTGGGACATTTACAAACTTTGCTTGCAGACATGGTATCTCATCCAGAGGCTTGTCTTCAGGAATTGTCATTGCTCACAGCCGCAGAAAAACATCAGCTATTGGTGGAATGGAATCAAACTCAAGTAGCTTATCCTCAAGATGTTTGTCTACATCAACTATTTGAGCAGCAAGTAGAAAAAACACCGAATGCTATTGCAGTAGTTTTTGAAGAGCAAAAATTAACTTATCAAGAGTTAAATCAGCACGCTAATCAATTAGCTTACCGCCTACGAAAGTTGGGAGTTATTGCAGATACTTTGGTGGGAATTTGTGTAGAGCGATCGCTAGAAATGCTGGTGGGACTTTTGGGCATTCTCAAAGCTGGGGGAGCATATTTACCCCTTGAACCTGACTACCCCACAGAACGTTTAGGATTCATGCTTGAGGATGCTAAACCTCCGATTTTGTTAACTCAAGAATCTCTAATCTCCCGCTTACCAAAACATAGTTCTCAAGTTATCTATTTAGATACAGATTGGCAGGAAATTTCTAGTTCCGAGTCAAAAGAAAATCCGTCAGCACATCACCAAAATTGCTCAAACTTAGCTTACGTTATCTACACTTCTGGCTCCACTGGTCAACCCAAGGGTGTTTTGGTGAACCACTCAAACGCTGTGCGTTTATTTGCAACAACTGATGAATGGTTTAACTTTAATCAGCAAGATGTTTGGACATTATTTCACTCCTATGCTTTTGATTTCTCCGTGTGGGAAATATGGGGCGCTCTTCTTTATGGTGGAAGACTCGTAGTAGTTCCTTACTGGATTAGTCGCTCACCAGATGCTTTTTACAACTTACTCTATAAAGAGCAAGTAACAGTTCTCAATCAAACTCCCTCTGCATTTCGGCAATTGATTTGTGCAGAAGAGCAAGCAAGTCATATCACCAAGCCACTTGCCTTGCGTCTGGTAATATTTGGTGGCGAAGCATTGGAAATTCATAGCTTAAAGCCTTGGTTTGACCGTCACGGCGACCAAGCACCACAATTAGTCAATATGTACGGCATCACAGAGACTACCGTACACGTTACCTATCGTCTTTTGACTAAAGCTGATCTTGATCACACAAGAAGTTTAATTGGTCGTCCCATTCCAGACTTACAGGTTTATTTGTTAGACCAAAATAGACAATTAGTCCCAATTGGTGTACCTGGGGAGATTTACGTTGGTGGTGCTGGTGTGGCGCAAGGCTATCTTAATCGTCATGAATTGACTAATGAACGCTTTATTAATCATTCCTTCGGAAGCAACCCTACAAGAGTTTATAAAACAGGCGATTTAGCACGTTATTTACCTAATGGTGATATTGAATACTTAGGTCGTATTGATCAACAAGTGAAAATTCGTGGTTTCCGCATTGAGTTAGGGGAAATTGCCGCAATTCTCAAACAAGCTCCTGGCGTACAGCAAGCTGTGGTTATCGTTCGAGAAGATCAACCAAGCGATCGCCGACTGGTTGCTTATGTTGTTGGTCATCCTGAATTCTCTGATAATCTGCGTGATTTTCTCAAGCAAAAGCTACCCAATTACATGGTGCCATCGGCGATTGTGTTCTTAGATGCTTTGCCACTGACATCCAACGGTAAAATTGACCGTCGTGCTTTGCCTACTCCTGAAATCCCCTTACTAGAGCCAGACAATCAAGCAGCGCTGCCACGAAATCCCCTTGAGGAAACCTTAGCTAAAATTTGGGCTGAAGTTCTGGGCTTATCGCAGGTTGGTATTCACGATAATTTCTTTGAATTGGGCGGTCATTCTCTGCTAGCAACGCAAGTGATTTCTAAAATCCGCCGAGCCTTCCAGGTGGAATTACCCTTACATCGTTTGTTTGATCTACCCACGATCGCCGCACTCTCCCCAGAGATTGCTAAGGCACAGAATACTCAAAAGCCTGTGATAGTTCCGACTCGCATTGCACGAGATGCTCATCGTGTCAAGCTGTCTTCTCTCCAGCCTGAAGCAAAGGAGATCCAATCGCTATGACCGCAGAAGTATTTGCTTTCCCCGCATCTTTTGCCCAGAGGCGGCTGTGGTTCCTCGAACAGCTAGAGCCTGGGAGTGCATTTTATAACTTGCCCTTTGCCGTTCGCTTGAGCGGTCAGCTAGATGTAACCGTTCTAGAGCAAAGCTTTCAAGAAATTATCCGGCGACACGAAGCATTACGAACTTCGTTGATTGCGGTGAATGGACAACCCGTACAAGCGATCGCCCCCAGCGTCTCTTTCAGCTTGCCAGTCATAAATTTACAGAATTTACCAGAGGATCAGCGAGAGACTCAGGCACAAAAATTAGCTACAGAAGAAGCGCAGCGCCCCTTTATTTTGTCTGAATCTCCACTGATGCGGGTGAAGTTGTTGCAGCTTGGTCTACAAGAACATATACTGCTGCTGACCATGCATCACACTATTACTGATGGCTGGTCTGTCGGCGTATTACTGCAAGAATTGGCAACCCTCTACAAAGCTTTTCTTATTGGCAAACCCTCTCCACTTGCAGATTTACAACTCCAGTATGCAGATTTTAGCGTCTGGCAGCAGGAGTGGTTGCAAGGAGAAGTGCTAGAAAACCAACTAGCCTATTGGAAACAGCAGCTTGAGCAGCTAACTACATTACAATTGCCCACAGATAGACCGCGAACAGCACTCCAGACCTTTCGAGGAGCAACCCAAACGTGGAAAATTCCCCAGGATTTAGCAAAAGCACTGACAGCTTTTAGCCAGCAAGCAGGAGTTACCTTATTTATGACTCTGCTGGCAGGATTTAATACCTTGCTTTATCGCTATACAGGTCAGGATGATATTGTAGTTGGTTCAGCGATCGCTAACCGCACTTGGGCTGAAAGCGAAGATATTATTGGAATTTTTGTCAACACTCTGGTACTGCGTACCCAGATGAATGATAATCCCAGTTTTCAGGAGCTAGTTAACAGAGTCCGCGAGATGACTTTAGCGGCTTATGCTCATCAGGATCTCACGTTTGAGAAGCTGGTAGATGAACTACAACCAGAAAGAGATTTAAGCCGTAACCCATTGTTCCAAGTCTGGTTTGCCCTACACAATCAACCGATGCCCACTTTACAGTTAGGAGATTTGACTCTAAAACCAATATCAGTAGAAAGCGGCACGGCACAGTTTGATTTGAGCTTAGATGTATATCTAGGAGAACAAGAACTAACTGGAACAATCGAGTATAGTACCGAACTGTTTGATCCGTCCACGATCGCCCGGATGATCGAGCATTTCGAGAACTTGCTCTACGCTATTGTTGCCAATCCGCAAGCAAGGCTTTCAGAGTTGACATTTTTGAGCGCTACTGAACGACATCAACTGCTGGTGGAATGGAGTGGTACTCAGGCAAGTTGGGCAGAAGCTCTTGACACGGAACGTAATTTGTGTATTCATCAACTATTTGCAGATCAGGCAGAACGCACTCCCGACGCTGTGGCAATAGTTTTTGAAGACAAACAACTGACTTATGGTGAACTTAACCAACGAGCCAACCAAGTAGCAAATTATTTACAATTTTTGGGAATACCACCAGAAGCACTCATCGGCATCTGCATGGAATGTTGCCTAGAGATGATAGTTGGTATTCTCGGCATCCTCAAAGCGGGGGGCGCTTATGTGCCACTAGACCCAGCTTATCCCCAAGAGCGGTTGGCTTTCATGCTGGCAGATGCTCAAGTAAGTATACTGCTGACTCAGCAACAGTTAGTCCAAAATTTACCCGCACACAGTGCCAAAGTTATCTGCCTAGACAGCGATTGGCAAATTATTCAACAACACTCGCAGACAAATCCCCAGCCAAATCCGGCTGCACTGGCATATATCATTTACACCTCTGGCACCACATCTCAGCCAAAAGGCGTGATGGTGGCTCACAGCAGCTTGGTAAATGCCTATTTTGCTTGGGAAGAAGCTTACGAATTGCGATCGCTAGCTACTGCTCATTTGCAAATGGCGAGTTTCTCTTTTGACGTGTTTGCTGGCAATTTAGTACGAGCGTTATGTTCTGGGGCGAAGCTAGTTTTATGCCCAAGAGACTTACTGTTAGCACCAGCAGAACTTTATCAACTGATGCGTCAACAAAAAATTGACTGTGCAGATTTTGTACCAGCTGTTCTCAGAAACCTGTGCAAATATCTCCAGCAAACAGGGCAATCTCTTGACTTTATGCAGCTTTTGATTGTCGGTTCTGATACTTGGTATGTGCAAGAACATCAAGCAATTCAGAGCTTGTGCGGTGTCAACACCAGACTGATTCACTGCTACGGAGTGACTGAAGCCACGATTGATACAACATATTTCCAAAATACCATCGCTGACTTATCTGGCAATCGCTTGGTGCCGATTGGCCGTCCATTTGCTAGACAGCAAGTTTACATCCTCGATTCCTACTTACAGCCAGTACCGATAGGTGTACCGGGAGAGTTGCATATTGGTGGTGCAGGATTGGCTAACGGTTACTATCAACGTCCTGATTTGACAGCACAAAAGTTTATTCCTCACCCCTTTGCGGAGACATCGCAACGCCTTTATAAAACAGGGGATATCGCTCGATACCTACCCAATGGCGATATTGAATACTTGGGACGAATTGACCATCAGGTAAAAATACGTGGCTTTCGGGTGGAATTGGCGGAAGTGGAGTCTATTTTGAGCCGCCATCCAGAGATAGAAGCGGCTTTAGCAGTGGTGCGAGAAGACCAACCGGGTGACAAGCGTTTAGTTGCTTATGTCGTACCTGCTGACAAATCAAATTTATCCATCAGCAGTTTACGTCAGTTTCTCAAAGAAAAACTGCCTAATTATATGGTGCCGTCTGCCTTTGTAATGCTGGATTGTTTGCCTGTGAGTGCGAACGGCAAAATAGATCGGCGGGCATTACCAATTCCTGACAGTATTAGACCAGAGTTAGAAGCAACTTTTGTGGCTGCACAAAATGCAGTGGAAGCAGCCTTAGCGCAAATCTGGTCTGAAGTATTGGGTGTGAAACAGGTAGGTATTTATGATAATTTCTTTGAATTGGGCGGTGATTCAATTCTTAGCATTCAAGTTGTTGGTAAAGCTAATCAACAAGGGTTGCAAGTAACACCCAAGCAATTATTTCAATCCCAAACGATCGCAGAATTAGCAACGGTTGTTGGTACAACTCAGGCAGTACAAGCAGAGCAAGGTTTAGTTACAGGTGCTTTACCTCTAACACCAATTCAACACTGGTTCTTTGCAGAGAATTTTGCTCAACCCTATCACTACAACCAAGCAAATTTATTAGTATTACACCAAACTATTAAGCCGGAGTTGTTGCAGCAAGTTGTGCAGCAGTTGCTTGTACACCATGATGCTCTGCGGTTGCGGTTTACACAAACAGATGCAGGTTGGCAGCAGGTGAATGCTACTTGTAATGCAGAAGTGCCTTTTTTACAAGTAGATTTGTCAGCATTATCTATAACAGAGCAACAATCTCAAATTACTGCGATCGCTACACAATTACAAGCAAGCCTCAATCTCTCAACAGGCGCGTTGGTGAAAGTTGCACTGTTTGACTTAGGTAGAAATCAACCTAGCCGTCTACTATTTATCATCCATCACTTAGCTGTTGATGGTGTTTCTTGGCGGATTTTGCTAGAAGACTTCCAAACAGCCTACACTCAACTTAGCCGAGGACAGACAATCCAACTTCCTGCTAAGAGTACTTCGTTTCAGTACTGGGCTAAACGATTGCTGAAGTATGGACACTCAGCAACATTGCAACAAGAGCTTGATTACTGGTTAGCACAAGGTGAAAAATCGGTTTCTCCCCTACCGTTAGATTTTCCGGCTGGAGTTAACACTGTGGAGTCGGCTGGTATAGTATCAGTTGCTCTGAATGTGGCAGAAACTCAAGCTTTACTGCAAGAAGTGCCAACCGCTTACCGCACTCAAATCAATGAGGTATTACTAACGGCTTTAGGACAAGCATTTGCTAACTGGACTGGAGAAACTTCACTTTTAGTTGACTTGGAAGGTCACGGACGCGAGGAACTGTTTGCAGATGTAGATTTGTCCCGCACTGTTGGTTGGTTTACATCTGTCTTTCCGGTATCTCTAGATTTAGGCGAGATTGACGATGTAGTAGAGGTACTGAAGACAGTTAAAGAACAACTGCGTTGCATCCCCAATCAGGGAATTGGTTATGGTTTGCTGCGCTATCTCAGTACAGAGGAAATTGCTCAAAGGCTGCAACCGGAAGTGAGTTTCAATTACTTGGGTCAGTTTGATATTGGTATGGCTCAGTCCGAACTCTTAGCGATCGCTCCTGAGTCCATCGGCTCAGTTCAAAGTCCTTTGGCAATTCGTTCCTATCTAATTGAAATTGACTGTTTGATTACTAACAATCAACTTCAGATGGATTGGACTTATAGCAAAGCCATACATCGCCAAAGTACGGTGGAGAATTTAGCCCAAGGGTTTGTAGAGGTATTGCGATCGCTAATTGCTTCCTGTAAATCTGCCGATTCTGGTAGTTACACCCCTTCCGATTTCTCAGCCGCCAAAATCGGCCAAAAAGATTTTGACAAATTACTAGCTAAACTCAACCAAGTCGGTAGGAGGTCGGCTCTATGAATGTAGCAAATTTAAAAGATATCTACGAACTTTCACACATACAGCAGGGTTTGCTGTTCCATACAATCTATGCTCCCCAATCAGGGGTCTACTTTGAGCAGTTTAGCTGGACTCTCCAAGGTGAATTGAATGTTTTGGCATTTAAACAAGCTTGGAAACAGGTGGTTGACCGACACCCAATTTTGCGGACTGGATTCTTTTGGCAAGATTTAGAGAAACCATATCAAGTTGTGTACGAGGATGTGCAACTTCCTTGGGAGGAGCAGGATTTGCAAGAATTCTCTTCACAGGAACAACAAAAGCAGCTGGAAGCTTTTTTACAAACAGATCGCCAGCGCGGTTTTGAACTGTCCCAAGCGCCACTAATTCGGTTAAATTTGTTCCGTCTCAGTGAAGATACTTATCAGTTTGTTTGGAGTAGTCACCATCTACTATTAGATGGCTGGTCTGAATCATTGGTTTTTAAGGAAGTTTACGCCTTTTATGCGGCATTTTGTCAAGGGCAAAATTTATACTTAGAACAACCACGTCCTTATCGGGACTACATTACTTGGTTGCAGCAGCAGGATCTAAAGCAAGCCGAGGCGTTCTGGCGAAAGACACTCAAGGGCTTTAGTAAACCGACTATTTTGCAAGTTGACCGCGCTCCTGGGATCTTGCCCAGCCAAGATGAAGACTACGATCGCCAACAAATTGAGCTATCAACAGAAACTACAGCCGCCTTACAGTCACTAGCTCGACAGCAACAGTTAACTATTAATACGTTGGTGCAGGGGGCTTGGGCGTTGCTTTTGAGTCGCTACAGTGGCGAGTCAGATATTATTTTTGGCAGCACCTCCTCTGGTCGCCCTGCTACCTTGCCGGGGGTAGAGTCGATGGTAGGATTATTTGTCAATACTCTGCCATTCCGGGTGCAGATATTGCCAGATGCTTTGTTGTTGCCTTGGCTTTTAGAATTGCAAAATCACCAGATAGAAATCATCCAGTATGAGTACAGCCCACTGGTACAGGTGCAAGGGTGGAGTCAGGTGAGCCGGGGTTTACCCTTGTTCGAGATTGGCTATGTACTGGAGAACTATCCAGTTGATGCGGCGATCGCTCTGGGAGTAGATAGCCTGAAAGTGCAAAGCAGCCAGTCTTTTGAAAAAACCAACGAGACTTTGAGTTTGTTGGTGGTACCAGATCAAGCCCTGAGATTAGAACTCTGGTATGATACCCGCCGATTTGAGCATGAGGCGATCGCTCGGATGTTAGGGCATTTACAAACTTTGCTGACGGGTATCATAACTCATCCCACAGCCCGTTTAGCAGAGTTACCCATGCTCACACCAGCAGAACAACATCAATTGTTGGTGGAATTTAACCAAAATTCTTCTAGAGAAAATCCTAAATCTGAGACTGGGCAATGTATTCACCAGTTGGTCGAGCAACAGGCAATTCGTACCCCAGATGCGATCGCTGTGGTTTTTGCTGACCTGCAACTCACTTATGCACAGTTACTAGAAAAAGTCAACAAACTTGCTGTTTATTTACAAACTTTGGGAGTTGCACCCGGAACACTGGTAGGGATTTGCATTGAGCGTTCCTTGGATATGATCATTGCACCCTTGGCAGTCTTGAAAGCTGGAGGAGCATACTTACCCCTTGATTCTGCTTATCCCCAAGAGCGTTTAGCATTTATGCTCGAAGACGCTCAAGTGCAGGTGTTGTTAACTCAGGAAAAACTGTTAAACTCTCTTCCTTTGCATAGCGCCAGAGTTTTGTGTTTGGATACAGATTGGGAAACTCTACCAATTTTAAACCTCGTCCATTTTGAAACCTGGAGTAGTGCGGGCATCTTGCCCGCTACTACTAGATGGGAGCAAGATGCTCCCACTACTTTTAAAAACTATGGTTCTCAAAATGGATGTGGTTTAAATCAAATCTCACAGCCAAAGCCCTCCGATTTAGCTTACGTTATCTACACTTCCGGCTCCACGGGGAAATCTAAGGGCGTAAAAATTCAGCATAGCAGCCTAGTCAATGCCTATCTAGCTTGGGAGGATGCTTACCAACTGCGTTATAGTGCGAGTTGTCATTTGCAAATGGCTAGCTTCGCCTTCGATGTATTTGCCGGAGATTTGATTCGCGCTTTGTGTTCTGGGGGAAAACTGGTTTTATGTCCCCGCGAATTTCTGCTCGAACCCCAGAAACTTTATGCTTTGATGCTTCAGGAAAAAGTAGACTGTGCGGAATTTGTACCGCCTGTGTTGCGAAACTTGGTGCAATATCTAGAGCAAAGCGGACAGCGCCTCGATTTTATGCGGCTGCTTATCTGCGGTTCTGATAGCTGGTACGGATCAGAGTACTCTAAATTCCGTAGCTTTTGCGGTTCCCAAACCAGGCTGATTAATTCCTTTGGCTTAACTGAAGCTACTATTGATAGTTCCTATTTTGAAACTATAGGAGATTTAGCGAGCGATCGCTTAGTACCGATTGGTCGTCCTTTTGCCAATACTCAGTTTTATATTTTAGACTCCCACTTGCAACCCGTGCCGATTGGGGTTCCTGGTGAATTATACATTGGCGGCGCTGGTTTAGCTCAAGGCTACTTCAACCGTCCCGATTTAACCGCACAACGATTCATTTTCAACCCTTTTGAGAAGACAGCAGGTAGTCGCCTTTACAAAACCGGAGACTTAACCTGCTGGCTACCTGATGGTAACGTGGAATTTCTCGGTAGAATTGACTACCAAGAGAAAATTCGCGGCTATCGAGTGGAACTAGGAGAAATTGAAGCCACTCTCAATCAACACCCAGCAGTACAAGCGGTTGCAGTGGTAGCACAAGCGGACGCATTTGATCAGAAGCGCTTGGTAAGTTATGTGGTACAGAATACCCAATATCAAGGTACGGAGGAACAATCAGAAAAATCACAATGGGAAACCGAGCAGATATCCCAGTGGCAGATAGTTTATGATTCTGAGGCAGATAGTTATCAACGAATCTCCTTAAACCAAAATCCCGCGTTTAATATTACTGGTTGGAACAGCAGTTACACTGATTTGCCGATTCCAGCCGAGGAAATGCAAATTTGGCTAAACAACACAGTTGAGCGTATCCTCTCACTCAAACCAAATCGGGTATTAGAAATCGGTTGCGGTACTGGTTTAATCTTATTTAGGATTGCACCTGTCTGTACCCAATACCAAGGCACGGATTTTTCTCAAGCTACTTTGCACTACATCCAAAAAGTACTCGAAATACCAGAGTATCATCTGTCGCAGGTAACTCTAAGTCAAAGAATGGCAGATAACTTTGCAGGTTTGTCAGCAGCAACTTACGATACAATCATTATTAACTCAGTTATCCAGTATTTTCCTAGCATTGATTATTTGTTGCGGGCGATCGCAGGTGCAGTGGAGCTAGTAAAACCAGGGGGAGCTATCTTCGTCGGGGATGTGCGTAGTCTACCGCTACTAGAAGCATTTCACACGGCAGTTATCCTGCATTCAGCTAGCGATTCTTTATCTACTGCCCAGGTGCAACAGCAGGTGCAAAAACGCCTCGCTCAAGAGGAAGAATTGGTAATTGATCCCGCCTTTTTCCTGGCGTTGTCCCAATATCTACCGCAGATTACAAATGTAGAAATTCTACCTAAGCAGGGGCGCTACAATAACGAACTGAGCAAGTTCCGTTATGATGTGATTCTTCATGTTGGCAGTCGAGTTAGCACTCCAACAAATGTGACTTGGTTAGACTGGCAGCAGCAAGGCTTAACGCTGAATGCTCTCATCGAGTTACTAGAATCAACCCAGCCAGAAATATTGGGGCTGTGTCGCATACCAAATGCACGATTAGTAACAGAAGTCAAGTCTTTAGAATTGCTCAAGCTGGAGACAGCATATACAACAGTCGGTGAACTCCGTTCGGTCTTAAGAGCGATCGCTCCTAATATGGGAGTTGAACCAGAAGATTTTTGGACATTAAGCGAAATCTTACCTTACTCTGTGGACATCAGTTGGTCAGCAGCTCATGCAGATGGCAGTTATGACGTTTTGTTGCAACGAAAACAGAGTATTTCTACAGAAATGCATGACCCCTCTCCAAACCTCTCCCCGAAGCGGAGAGAGGCTTTAATTCCCCCTTCCCTACAAGGGAAGGGGGGTAGGGGGGTTAGGTCTGCGCGTGAATTTAAGGTTTCTAAATCTTTTCCGGAGATGTCTATTTTAAAGCAACTTGATTCTCCCCGTCCTTGGCAGACTTACGCCAATAACCCCCTACAAGGGAAAGTAGCTCGTGAATTAGTACCACAACTGCGCCACTATTTACAGTCAAAATTGCCAGAATACATGGTACCGTCGGCTTTTGTATTGCTGGATGCTTTACCCCTGACACCCAACGGCAAAATAGATCGCCTAGCTTTACCGGCACTTGAAACAATTCGAGCCGACGAACCAGCAGCCAAAGATGTAACTGCACGAACTCCTATCCAAGAGATGCTCATCGGAATTTGGACTCAGGTTTTGGGAGTAAACAAGATTGGTATTAGCGACAATTTCTTTGAGTTAGGAGGGCATTCTCTACTGGCAACCCAGGTAATCTCTCGTGTGCGCGAAGCATTCCAGATTGAATTGCCGCTACGCTGTTTGTTTGAGTCTCCTACCATTGCCAGTTTGTCTGGAGATATTGACAAAGAAATCAAGACACAGCAAGGTTTACAGACTCCAACATTTTTAAGCGTGTCACGAGATGAGAAATTACCTCTCTCTTTTGCTCAACAACGACTATGGTTTTTGTGCCAGCTAGCACCAGACAAGTCTATATACAATGACGCAGAAGCCTTAAAAGTCACAGGTGATCTGGATATTGCTGCCCTTGAACAAAGCATTAATGAAATAGTGCGGCGACACGAGACTTTGCGGATGACATTTCCTGTAATACTAGGGGAACCTACAATAGCGATCGCTCCAACCCTAACTATCAACTTACCAGTAATAGACCTACGCGGCATAGATGAACAGCAACGAGAGGTAAAAGCCTTACAAATAGCCACTGAAGAAGCAAAATCCCCCTTCGATTTAACTCAAAGTCCATTATTGCGAACCACCTTACTATGGTTAGATCAAACAGAGTACATACTGCTGTTAAGTCTGCATCACATAGTCTCCGATGGTTGGTCAATGGGTGTATGGTTGGAGGAACTTGCTGGACTGTACACAGCCTTTTGTGCAGGGAAGCCCTCACCACTACCACAATTGCCGATTCAGTATGTTGATTTTGCAGTTTGGCAGCGTCAGTGGTTGCAAGGAGAAGTGTTACAAAAACAATTGACTTATTGGCAAAACCAACTAGGTCAAAATCTGCCGCCTTTACAGTTACCCATAGACCGATCTCGCCCTGCACAACAAAGCTATCAAGCTAGAGTGGAAAACTTTTTGCTACCGCTAGATTTGACTAAACAGTTACAACTGCTGAGTCAAGAAGAGGGAGTAACTCTGTTTATGACGCTGTTGGCAGCTTTTAAAACCTTATTATATTGCTATTCAAGGCAAGTTGATATCCGAGTTGGTTCTCCCATCGCTAACCGCAATCGCGCTGAAATTGAAAAATTGATTGGTTTCTTTGTTAACACGTTAGTTTTACGCACTGACTTATCTAAAAATCCGAGCTTTTGTGAATTATTAAGACGGGTACGGGAAGTTACTTTAGGCGCTTACGCTCATCAAGACTTGCCATTTGAAAAAATTGTTGAGCAACTGCGACCAGAACGGCAGCAAAATCATTTACCTTTATTCCAAGTATGGTTTGTTCTCCAAAATGCTCCTTTAGGAACTTTAGAATTACCGAGTTTAACATTGCAATCTTTAGATATTCATAACGGAACATCTGAGTATGATTTGGGGCTTTTCTTGGTAGAGACACCAGAGGGAATTAGCGGCTGTTTTGAGTACAGTACAGACTTATTTTTTGCTGACACAATTACTCGCATGGTCGCTCATTGGCAAGAACTTCTCAAAGAAATTGTGACTACAGCCGACCTGAAAATTGATGCGATCGCAGCCAACTTTGCTCAAGCTGAAAGAGTCCATAAAACAGTTAAAGCTCAAGAGATAGAAGTAGCTAATATCCAAATGTTAAAGAATATAAAACGCCAGTCTGCTCATCGTTCATAATCATCAAGGAGAACCTTATGATGAATAATCATCAGTTAAGTTTGAAAAAGTTAGAAACTAACCGTAAAGCTGTCAAAATTTCACCAGCAGAATTAATTCGGACAAGCTATTTTCTTAATAGCAAACATATTCCTTTAATAGTTCAACCTGCTGTAGCGAATGTGAATCTGATAGAGTGGGCAAGCAAAAATCAAGAGATAATAGAGGAGCTTTTACTTAAAAATAGAGCCTTACTTTTTCGAGATTTTAATATCAACACAGCAGATCAATTAGACCAATTTATTAAAGTAACCGCCAAGGAAGAACCGATGAGTTATAGCGATCGCTCATCGCCACGTCACGAAGTCGGTAGTAAAATATATACTTCCACCGATTATCCGGCTGAAGAAAGTATTTTTCTCCATAATGAAAGCACATATTGTCTAACTTGGCCACAAAAAATATACTTTTGTTGTCTGACAGTAGCTCAACAGGGAGGAGAAACACCAATTGCTGATTGTCAAAAGATTTTTGAGCGTCTTTCTCCTCAGATTTGCGAACAATTTATCGAAAAACAAGTATTGTATGTTCGCAATTATAACGATGGATTTGGACTACCTTGGCAAAACGTATTTCAAACTACAGAGAAAGCTGTTGTAGAACAGTATTGCCGTAGCAATGCTATTGAATTTGAATGGAAAGATAGCAACCGTCTCAGAACTCGGCAAGTTCGTCCAGCCGTTGTTAAACATCCAATTACAGGTATAAAATCTTGGTTTAACCATGCTGCTTTCTTTCATGTTACAACTTTAAAACCTACAATTTGTCAAGCCTTGTTAACAGAGTTTTTAGAAGAAGATTTACCTCATAATACTTATTATGGTGATGGCTCTGTAATTGAAACTTCAGTATTGGAAGAAATTCGTGCAGCTTATGCCCAAGAAACAGTAGTTTTTCCTTGGCAATCAGGTGATATTTTACTACTCGACAATATTTTAGTTGCTCACGGACGCAATCCATTTCAGGGCAGTAGAAAAGTAATAGTAGGCATGGCTGAACCATTCAGCCACAAACTCATTAATCACTAAACTTTTCGGCGTTGCATAAATGCGGGATGATTTTTCTCACGCAGAGGCGCAGAGACGCAGAGAGGATAAGGAGTAATATTTTATCCCTTGATTCAGCAACGCCAACTTTTCTCTATTTTCTCTGTGTAAACTTTTATAAAAATCATGTCAAGGCTAAAAATATGCAAGAAACACTTGAAGGTTATCAACTATCCCCACAACAAAAATATTTATGGCAGTTGCAGCAAATTGATAACCCTCAAACTTACCGTATTCAATTAGCTGTAATGATTCAAGGTAATCTCAATCGTAAAATTCTTAAAGTAGCTGTTGAGCAAGTTGTTAATCGCCATGAAATACTCTGCACAAATTTTAAAACATTGCCTGGACTAACAATACCTCTACAAATAATTGGCGAAGGAAATATATCATGGCATAGTGAATTAGATTTAAGCCAGTTGAGTTTACAAGCACAGCAAACAAAGATTGACGAGACTTTTCAACAATTAAAAGATTTAACTTTTAATTTTGAACAAGGTTCTCTATTACATATATCTCAGTTATTACTATCGGCCAATGAGCAACTCATGCTGATCTGCTTACCTGCGCTTTGTGCTGATGTTACATCCTTAGACAACTTAGTTGATGAAATCAGCCGTTCTTATACAGCTTGTTTACAATCAGAGGAGATAGTTGAAGAACCGTTACAATATGTAGATATTTCTGAATGGCAAAACGAATTACTAACAGCAGCAGATGGAGAAATTGGTAAAACTTATTGGCAGCAACAAAATTTTAGTATTGGGATAAATGTTAAGCTAGCTTGGGAAAAAGAAATTATTAAAGTCAAGGAATATCAACCGCAAGTTATTAGTATAAAGATTAGTCCAAATCTAGAAGAAAGTATTAACAAGTTTGTTAAAAAACATGAATTTTCTTCAAAAAACCTTTTACTTGCTTGTTGGCAAACTCTACTTTGGAGACTAACAGGTAATGCAGAATTCATAATTGGTACAGCTTTTGATGGTAGGAGATATCAAGATTTACAACCAAGCATTGGATTGTTAACTAAATACTTGCCATTTCAGGTTAAATTAGATAATAAACAAACAATTAGTCAGGTAATACAACAAATAATAAATAATAGTAGAGAGGCTAATCAATGGCAGGAATATTATAACTGGGAACAAATTAAGTTTAATAATCAATCAGTTTTTCAGGTATTGCCATTTGGTTTTGATTTTCACCAAATAAGTATTAAACAAGTTACCAACAATATTATTTGGTCTATTTTCCAAATTAATTTTTATTTAGATAAGTTTAAACTGAACTTATCTTGTATTTACAAAGATGATCTCCAACTAGATTTTTATTATGATGCTCATCTATTTGCAGCTGAAAATATTCAGAGTTTAGCAGCGCAATTTGAGAGATTGTTAGAAAGTGCGATCGCTAATCCCGAATTAGCGATTAGTGAGTTAAGTATTATCAGCGATCGCGATCGCCATCAACTACTAATTGAGTTTAATCAGACTGAGGCTGATTATCCTGATGACAAGTGTATGCATCAACTGTTTGAGGAACAAGTAACACGCACACCAGATAATATTGCCGTTATCTTTGAAAATCAGCAACTTACTTATGCTCAACTAAATACACGCGCCAATCAACTAGCTAACTACTTAAAGAATTTAGGCGTTGATTCCGAGGTATTAGTAGGAATCTGCGTTGAGCGTTCCTTAGAAATGCTAGTGGGTATTCTTGGCGTTTTAAAAGCTGGTGGCGCATACATACCATTAGATCCCAGCTATCCCCAAGAACGTTTGGATTTTATGTTAGCAGATACCCAAGCGCCAGTATTATTAACCCAAGAGCGGTTATTACCAAGTTTGCCAGATGCGCGATCGCATATAGTTTGTTTAGATACAGACTGGGAAAGTATTGCTCTCCACAGCCAGGAAAACCCTCATAGTAGGCTGACATCTGACAACCTGGCTTATGTAATTTATACCTCTGGTTCAACCGGAACACCCAAAGGAACTTTAATTACTCACCAAGGGTTAATCAACTACTTGTGTTGGTGTATTCGCGCTTATCCTATTGAAGAAGGTAAAGGTAGTTGCGTTCATTCTTCTATTGCTTTCGATGCCACTATCACGGGTTTATTTGCACCTTTGTTAGTAGGTAATCAAGTGCAACTTTTATCTGAAGATTTGGGCATCGAAGCTTTAAGTATTGCCCTGGAAAATAATTCTAACTATAGTCTGATTAAAATTACGCCCACTCAACTAGAACTATTAGCCCAACAGTTACCACCGCAAATAGCCGCTGGTAAAACTAAAGCTTTTATTATTGGTGGCGAAAATTTAACCGCCCAACACATTGCTTTTTGGCAAAAGTATGCGCCAGAAACTCTACTATTTAACGAATATGGCCCTACGGAAACTGTCGTCGGATGTTGTATTTACCAAGTGCCTCATGACAAACAGACATCAGGTTCAATACCCATCGGTCGCCCCATTGCCAATACGCAACTTTACATCCTTGACGATAACTTGCAACTTCAACCGATTGGTTTACCAGGGGAATTATACATTGGCGGTGCTGGATTAGCCAGAGGTTATCTCAACCGTCCCGAACTAACTGCCGAGAAATTCATCTCCAATCCCTTTGAGTGTTCAAAATCGCCACGCCTATATAAAACTGGAGATTTAGCTCGTTATTTACCCAACGGAAATATTGAATATTTGGGAAGAATCGACCATCAAGTTAAAATTCGTGGGTTCCGTGTAGAACTAGGAGAAATAGAGGCTGTTTTGAGCCGACATCCAGCTATTTATAACAGTGTAGTTGTGGCTCATAAGGATGAATCTGGTAATCAACGCCTTATCGGTTATGTAGTTCCCAATTCAAAATCAGAAATCCCCAAATCCAGTAATTTACGTGACTTCCTCAAACAAAAGTTACCTGATTATATGGTGCCAGCAGTCTTTGTGATGCTGAAGACCTTACCCCTAACATCTAACGGTAAAGTTGACCGTAAAGCCTTACCAGCACCTGAACAAGTCAGACCAGAATTAGAAGCAACATTTGTAGCACCTTGTACTGAAGTTGAGCAAGTCGTAGCAGGAATTTGGACTGAGGTTTTGAGATTAGAAAAAATTGGCATCCACGACAACTTTTTTGATTTAGGGGGACATTCTCTGCTGTTAACGCAGGTTACTTCTCGCCTTTATAACGCTTTTGGGTTGGAACTATCTTTACGCCAAATGTTAGCAACTCCCACAGTCGCCGAGTTAGCAATAATTATTGCTGAAAAACAGCTAGAGCAGGTAGATAGCGAATTACTAGAGCAGATGTTGGCAGAACTCGAACAAATGCCAGAAGACCAAATTCCATCTATTCTCAGTGCTGAAAATATTGGCGTTGCTGAATTAAGGGATGAAATATTATGTATTGAAATCTAAAACTCCTTATCCTCTCTGCGCCTCTGCGCCTCCGCGTGAAAAAAATCATCTCGCCATTATGCAACGCCAATATTTAATCAGGGAGAACGAAAACCATGACAGATATTACTAAACGAATTGCGGCTCTTTCTCCTGAAAAGCGCGAACTACTACTGCAACGGCTGAACCAGCAAACAGAAAAAGTTGTACCCACAATTATCCCAGCCCAAAGTCGAGAATCTAACTCTTTTTCTTTATCCTTTGCTCAAGAGAGGCTATGGTTAATTGAACAACTGCAACCAGGGAACCCCTTCTATAATATTTCTAGTGCTGTGCGATCGCAAGGTAAGCTAAACGTAACGGCACTAGAATTAAGCATCAATGAAATTATTAGACGGCATGAAGCTCTACGAACTACATTTACTTCTGTAGAGGGGAAACCAGTTCAAATCATTGCTTCATCTTTGAGCTTGAAACTATCTGTGGTTGATTTGTGCAGCATACCATCGTCAACGCAAGAACAAGAAGTACACCAGTTAATTAATCAAGAGTCGCTTCTTCCCTTTGACTTGGTGCAGGGGTCGTTATTACGGGTGAAGTTATTACAGTTGAGTCAAACAGAATATGTGATGTTGTTTACAATGCATCACATCATCTTTGATGCTTGGTCAATGGGGGTGCTAGTAGATGAATTAGCTGCACTCTATCCAGCTTTTTGTAGTTCCAAACAATCGCCTCTACCAGAGTTGTCAATTCAATACCCCGACTTTGCAGTTTGGCAACGACAGCGCCTACAAGGTCAGGTTTGGGATACTCAGCTAGCTTACTGGAAGCAGCAACTAGATAATCTTTCGATGCTGCGCCTACCCACTGACCGACCACGACCAGCAATTCCCAGTTTTCGAGGCGCGACTCAATCGTTTGTTTTACCACAAGATTTAACCAAGGCGTTACATTCCCTAAGTCGCAGTGAAGGGGTAACTCTATTTATGACTTTGCTAGCGGCCTTTAAAGTTTTATTGCACCGCTACACAGGTCAAGATGATATATGCATTGGTTCGCCTATTGCTAACCGCAACCGAGCCGAGATTGAAAAACTTATTGGTTTTTTTGTCAACTCTTTGGTGTTGCGTACTGAGCTAAGTGGAAACCCAACATTTCGAGATTTGCTAATTAAAGTACGCGAGGTGACATTAGGAGCCTATGCTCACCAAGATTTTCCTTTTGAAAAATTAGTAGAAGAAATTCAACCAGAGCGTAACCTCAGCTATAATCCTCTGTTTCAGGTGGTTTTTCAACTCCAGAATACACCTATGCAAGCACTGGAGTTACCTGATTTAACTTTAAGCATGGTGGATGACGAAAATCAAACAGCAGCATTTGATTTACATCTGTCTTTGGCGGAAACCGATGGCGAAATTATTGGGAGTTTAGAGTATAGTACGGAATTATTTGAGCCAGCTACAATTGCACGAATGATCAAGCATTTCCAGAACTTGCTTTTTGGTATTGTTGCTAATCCTCAAACCAAGCTCTCTGAGTTGCCATTATTAACCGCATCTGAACAACATCAACTGCTTGTGGAGTGGAATGATACTCAAACAGACTGGACAGAGAATTTGTGTATTCATCAGTTAATTGAACAACAAGCAGAAAAAACACCTGATGCGATCGCTATAATATTTGAACAGCAACAGTTAACTTACCGTGAATTAAATCAACAAGCTAACCAATTAGCAGACTATTTGCAAACTCTGGGGGTAAAACCAGAAGTACTGGTTGGGATTTGTGTGGAGCGATCGCTAGAAATGGTGGTAGGTTTATTAGGTATTCTCAAAGCTGGTGGTGCTTACGTTCCCCTAGACCCTACCTATCCCCAAGAACGCCTAGCTTTCATGCTAGAAGATGCCCAAGTACAGGTATTATTAACCCAAAAGCACCTATTAGAAAAACTTCCCGACCATCAAGCCAAAATTCTCTGCCTTGATGCAGATTGGGAAATTATTCAATCTCATATCTCAAATTATAAATCTCAAACTTTCAATTCTTCCCACCTCGCCTACGTCATCTACACCTCTGGCTCAACAGGTAAACCCAAGGGCGTTTTAGTCAATCACTCTAATGTAGTACGTCTGTTTGCAGCGACAAACTCTTGGTATCACTTCAATCAAGATGATGTGTGGACACTGTTCCATTCATACGCCTTCGACTTCTCCGTATGGGAAATTTGGGGTGCATTGCTGTATGGTGGACGACTAGTGGTAGTGCCATACTTAGTGACGCGATCGCCCAAATCCTTTTATGAATTATTGTGTCAAGAAAAAGTCACAATTCTCAATCAAACTCCTTCGGCCTTCCGTCAGTTAATTCAAGTAGAACAGGCGATCGCGACTATTGACGACTTGAAGTTGCGCCTAGTAATTTTTGGTGGAGAAGCCTTAGAACTCAAGAGTTTGCAGCCTTGGTTTGAACGCCACGGCGACCAGATGCCCCAATTGGTAAATATGTACGGAATTACAGAAACCACTGTACACGTTACCTATCGCCCCTTGAGTAAAGCCGATTTGCATGGCACGGCAAGTGTAATTGGTTGTCCGATTCCCGACTTACAGATGTATGTCCTGGATGAATATAAAAAGCCAGTACCAATTTGTGTTCCAGGCGAGATGTACGTTGGTGGGGAAGGGGTAGCGCGTGGTTATCTAAATCGTCCCGAATTGACACAACAACGGTTTGTCTCTAATCCTTTTAGCAAAAACCCCCAAGCACGACTATACAAAACAGGAGATAAGGCACGTTATTTGCCCAATGGCGAGTTAGAGTATTTAGGACGCATAGATAACCAAGTCAAGATTCGGGGCTTTCGCATTGAGTTGGGAGAAATTGAGGCATTACTGGCGCAACACCCAGGCGTGTGGGAAAAGGTGGTGGTAGTAAGAGAGGATGAACCGGGCGACAAACGTTTAGTGGCTTATATAGTGTCACAGGTGGAACAATCTCCCACAATCCCAGAACTGCGTCACTTTCTGAAGGCAAAGCTACCAGAGTACATGGTACCGAGTGCTGTTGTACTGCTGGAATCCTTACCCCTGACTCCCAACGGCAAAATAGACCACCGCATCCTGCCAAAGCCAGAGTTAGACAGCACTCTGCTAGAAAAATTTGTTGCCCCACGCACACCCATTGAGGAAATGCTGGCGCAAATTTGGTCGCAAGTGCTGAAAGTAGAGCGAGTTGGTATTTACGATAATTTCTTTGAACTCGGAGGACACTCGCTGCTAGCAACTCAAGTGATGTCACGGGTAAGAGACACATTCAATCTGGAAGTGCCATTAAGTTGGTTATTTGCATCACCCACTATTGCTGAGTTAGCCCAAAGCATCAATACACAGTTGCAGACTGCACAAATTATTAAATATCCTCCTATTGAACCTGTTTCTCGGAATAGAGATTTACCTCTATCCTTCGCTCAACAACGGCTGTGGTTTGTCAGTCAGCTAATGCTAAACAGCCCTCTTTACAATATGTCTGCGCCTGTCCGCCTTATTGGTGTACTTGATATAGCCGCCTTAGAAAGTAGCTTCAATGAAGTTGTGCAACGGCATGAAATTTTACGAACTAATTTTGTTGCTGTAGAAGGGAAACCAATTCAAATTATTACTCCTAGCTTGAATTTGCCATTGCCAATTGTAGATTTGCAAACACTCGAACCTCTAGAGCAAGCAGCCCAAGTGCAACTATTAGCAACTGAGTCAGAATTGCAGCTCTTTGACTTAAGTTGTTGCCCGTTGCTACGCATCAAGCTACTACAGTTAAGTCAGAAAGAATATGTGCTGCTGCTGACGATGCATCACATTATCTCTGATGCCTGGTCAATAGGAGTGTTAATTCAAGAACTCGCAACTTTATACGAAGCCTTCTGTGCTGGTAAATCTTCGCCGCTTCCATCCTTAAAAATCCAGTATGCCGACTTTGCTGTTTGGCAACATCAATGGTTACAAGGAGAAGTTTTAGAAACTCAACTAGCTTATTGGAAACAACAGTTA